>Ga0307509_10000037_pt1 | contig 188517 bp, 136 predicted proteins | sample 10_EM_MG_FD_202245 | JGI IMG/M metagenome (GOLD analysis project Ga0307509, IMG submission 202245) | Populus trichocarpa ectomycorrhiza microbial communities from riparian zone in the Pacific Northwest, United States - 10_EM | ecosystem: Host-associated > Plants > Roots > Unclassified... | reverse complement strand
CGGTACCGCCCCGACGACGCCTTGCTCGCCTTCCTGAACGGCCTCTGATTATGCCGCGCAGGCCGGCATCTTCCTCGTCGAGCTCTCTCTTGTACGCGGCATAACCCGGTACGCGGCATAATGTACTGGCCATCATCAGCAGCTCCACGAGGGTGCACTAACGATCCGCGGAAAGGCACCTGACGGGCTCGAGTTTTCGTGGCGCGAGCCGCCGGGCGGTCATGTCGACGACCGCAGCGCCGGCGCCGTCGACCGAACGGCGCACGACCTCCCTGGGACCGCAGCGGACCAGGCGCAGGGAGCGCGTACCGCCGTGGAGCGAGGGCGGCCCCACGCGGGCGCGGAGACGATGCGTGACCGCGAGGCGCTGCCGACCGCATGCATTCAGGTGCAGAAAGCGCGTACCGCCGTGGAGCGAGGGCGGCCCCACGTGGGAGTCGAGACGATGCGTGACCGCGAGGCGCTGTCGGCCGCAGGGCACGGGGCGCAGGAGCCGCGCGCGGCAGTGGAGGCGCGGCCCCACGTGGGAGCGGAGACGATGCGCGATCGCGAGGCGCGCGAAGCTTTGACAACCGCAGGGTACCGGGCGCAGGAGGCGCGCACCGCGGTGGAGCGGGCGCGGGCCCGGGTAGGGACCGAGGCGACGATCGAGCAGCTGATTCGCGAGGCGCTTCGGCAGTGCGCGATGGCCGGCGGTGCCTGCACGCGAGGCGATCGATCATCATGCGATCGACGCTGACGATAGCGGCGTACAGGCCGCCTGCCGAGCGCTTGGCGGGCGCCGGTGCTTCGTGGAGGCGAACCCAGCCAGCGCGACGAGACCTCGGGAGATCTACGGGTGGCCTGTGGACGGGTAGCACTCAGCCGTAGCTGGATCGGTGGATTCCGAGGTCCATCTCGCCAGTCTGCGTCCCACCGCCCACAGCCCAAATGCCCGCGCCTACGCTCCTTTTGTTGGATATCTTTGATATCTGGAAATTCGGAGATCTGTAGTGCTTGGTGCTCGGCCTTGGAGCCGGCGCGGCCCCACGTGGGGGGACTGAGGCGACGCTCGACCCATAGGCGCACGACGCCCCGATGACCGCCGAGGACAAGGCGCAGGAAGCGCGCACCGCCGTGGTTCGGAGAACGCTGGTTGTTCTGGTCGATGGCTGGATAATTCGGCAATAGATGCCCGCGCCTACGCTCCTTTCGCTGAATGTGTTTATTTCCAGGAATTCGGAGATCGATAGTGCATGGTGCGCCGCCGTGGAGCGCGCGCAGCCCCACGTGGGAGCCGAGGCGACGCTCGACCGCGAGACGCATGACGCCCGATGACCGCCGAGGACAAGCGCAGGAAGCGTCCCGCCGTGGGCGGGTACCGCCAGTAAATCGGAGACCGATAGTGCTCGGTGCCGGAAGGTGCGCTACGAGTCGTGCTCGGAGTGCCTTCCTGTGCGCTATCCGCTCTCAGGTGAGAGATATCCAAAAGATCAGGGACAGGAGCCAGGTGCGGGCATCTGGGCTGTGGGCGGTGGGACGCTGGTTGGTGCGATGAACCTCGGAATCTGACGCTCCAGCCAGAGCTGAGCGCTACCGTCCATAGGCCAGCCGTGGATCTCCCGAGGTCCGTGGTTCGCCAACAGGGCGTTTGGCAGCTTTGCGAGGCGTGGTCGCCGAAATCCGAGAGTCGTGAACCATCGAGATGCGCGACTGAGCCACGCCCAGAACCGAGCGAAATGACCCGGCTTGCTGCGTATCCGCTCTTCGTCGCGCAAACCCGTCGACCATTCGTTCGCCGGCTCTTGTCGATCGGCGTGCCGGCAAGCTGCCGGCTGCGCCCTGTACGGGGTCAGATCGCGGCCTCGAAGACTCCGCGTCGGCTTCTTGGCGGCGCGTTCTCGGACACCAGCCGCCGCGGCCAATCGCTGCGACCTAGCCGCGTGTCAGCGCGGCGACCGTCGCGGGCCAGTCGGTGACCGCGGTGGTCAGCCGGCCATCGGCGCGGTCGGCCCGGCCACCGCCCTTGCCGCCGAGTGTGGCCGCGAGCTGCTTCCACAGCGCGCCGCAATCGAGCGTCGAGCCGGTGGCGCGCATCATCACGACGGTCGTGCCTGCGTCGTCGGGCGCGCACAGGATCGCGTCGCGCCCCGCGGCGACCAGCTTTGCGGCGACGCTGCGTAGCAGCTCCGGATCGCCGGGCAGCGCGGCGATCGCGGCGCCGCTACCGGGCAGCTGCGCGACGATCGTCGTCGCGAGCCGGCCGCGCAGCTGGGTCAGCTCGCCCGCCTTGGCCTCGACGTCGCGCCGCAGCTTGTCGATCGCCGCCGGGACCTCGAGGGGGCCGCACGAGAACTGGCCGGCGAGGCCGCGCAGGACCTCGTCGCGCGCGAACAGCTCGGCCCGCCCGCGGCGCGCCGTCGTGAACGTCACGCGGGTCATGCCCTTGTAGCGCTCGGCGCACGTGATGTGCACGGCCGCGAGCTGCGAGGTCCGCGCGCAGTGGGTGCCGCCGCACGGCGAAAAGTCAAAGTCGCCGATCGCGACCACGCGGATATCGGCGGCCACCTTCGGATCGCGGCGCAGCTTGAGCCGCGCAAGCTCGTGGGGATTCGGGAACCACGCGCGGATCGCGAGATCGTCATCGACCACGTCGTTGGCGAGATCCTCGGCAGCGGCGAGGTCGGCGTCGGGTACGCGATCGCGGGCGACATCGATCGTCAGGCTGGACTCACCGAGCCGCGCCGAGACCGTGGCGGCCTGAGCGCGATCGAGGAGCGCGCCGCTGAGCAGGTGCTGCGCGGTGTGCTGCGCCATGTGCTGGCGGCGGCGGACCCAGTCGAGCTCGCCGGTGACCCGGCTGCCGACCGCGGGCGGCTCGCCGGTGACCAGATGGACGATCGTCCCATCGTCGGTCTCCTGGGTGTCGATCACGGTGGCGCCGCCGAGCTGGCCGTGGTCTCCGAGCTGGCCGCCGGCCTCGGGGTAGAACGCCGTGCGATCGAGGACGACCGCCGGCCGGGCCTTGAACGTGGTGAGCGCGAGGACCTCGGCGTCGAATCGCCGGAGGTAGGCGTCGTCGTGATACAGCCGGCGCGTCATCGCCACGATGTCTATCACGCTCGCGCGGCTTCGACGACGATGTCTGCGCAGCGGGCAGGGCTCATCACGGAAGGCGGTCGCCGAGCCACAGCCGCATGCGGCCGAGCGGATCGGGGAACACCTGGCGCACCCGCCAGCCCGCCCCCTCGAGCAGCCCGGCGAGCACGTCGGGCGCGTGCTTGTAACAGTGCTCGGTGACGATCGGCTCGCCGCGCTCGAGCTGGATCGGCTCGCCTGCGATGTGGACGACCTGGCGGCGGCGGCTGACCAGGTGCATCTCGATCCGGGAGCGAGGCGCATCCCACACCGCGCGGTGCATGAACGCCGACAGGTCGAAGGTCGCGCCGTGCGTCCGGTTGAGGTGTGCAAGCACGTTGAGATCGAACGCGGCGGTGACGCCCTGTGCGTCATCGTACGCGCGCAGCAGCGCCTCGGTGTCGCCGTTGGAGTCGGCGCCGAGCACGATCGACGCGTCGGGGCCGGCGAGCGCGGCAAACCGGGTGAGGAACCGGTCGGCCTCCTCGGGCTCGAAGTTGCCGATCGTCGAGCCCGGGAAGAACACCAGCGTCCGGCCCGCGTTGCGCGGTGCGGGCGGCAGCTCGAGCGTGGCCGTGTAATCGGCGGCGATCGGTACCACCTCGAGGCGGGGGTATTCGGCGTGCAGCTCGCGCGCGGTGGTGGCGAGCTGCTGGGCGCTGACGTCGATCGGGACGTAGAGCGCCGGCCGATCGAGCGCCGTGAGCAACATGCGCGTTTTCTGACCAGCGCCGCTGCCCGGCTCGATCACCCGGGCGCCGGGACCGACAGCGTCGGCGATCGCCGGCAGATGCAGGTCGAGCAAGGCGAGCTCGGCGCGGTACGGGTAGTACTCGTCGAGCGTGCAGATCTGCTCGAACAACTCGGCGCCGCGGGCATCATAGAGCAGCTTGCAGGGCAGGTACTTGCGCGGGGCGCGCAGGCCCGCGAGGACATCATCGCCGGCAAATGGATCGGCGTGGCGGACAGCTGCGCTGGTGGTGGTCGGCTTCATCGTCGTCTCCTCGTCGGTTCACGTCGGTGCCGGTCGGGGCATCGGGTCTACGTCTGCGGGGGAACGAAGCTACACGTCGGATGCCAATCGCATGCCAGTCATCTGCCAGCGCGCGGCCGGGGGAAAAAAGTTGCGATACGACCGGCGAATGTGATCCGCAGGCGTGAAGCACGAGCCGCCGCGCAGGACGTGCTGCCCGCTCATGAACTTGCCGTTGTACTCGCCGAGCGCGCCGCCGAGCGGGCGGAAGCCGGGATACGCCGAGTAGCTGCTCGCGGTCCATTCCCAGACGTCGCCGAACAGCTGCCGGATCGGCCCACCTGGCCCGAGCACGCCGAGCGCATCCGCGCGATCCGGATGCAGCCGCTCCGCGTCGGCGAAGTTGCCGTGCAAGCTCGCAGTGGTCGCGGCATGCTCCCACTCGGCCTCGGTCGGCAGCCTTGCACCCAGCCAGTGCGCGACCGCATCCGCTTCGTAGAGGCTCAAGTGACAGGCCGTCTCGCCGGGATCGACGGCGCGCACGCCGGTGAGATCGTAGCTGGCCCAGTCACCGTCGCGGCGCGCCCAGTACAGCGGCGCTTCCCAGCGCTCGGTCTGCACGAGGTGCCAGCCGTCGCTGAGCCACAACCGGTGGTCGCGGTAGCCGCCGTCGGCGATGAACGCGAGGATCTCGGCGTTGGCCACCGGCCGCGTGGCGAGCCGGTACGGCGCGAGCAGCACGCGATGCCGCGGTCGCTCGTTGTCGAACGCGAAGCCCGCGGCGCCGGCGCCGAGCTCGACGATGCCGCCGGCCTCGGTGTGCCACGCGAGCGGCTCGGGCGCAGCCGGTGGCTCTCGGGGCAGCGCGCGGTACGCCGGCTGCAGCGGCTGGGTGCCGAGCGTGTACTTCAGGTCGGTGAGGATCAGCTCCTGATGCTGCTGCTCGTGATGCAACCCGAGCTCGAGCCGCAGCCGCGCGTCGTCGTCGAGGGCGCCCGCGGCCAGCGCGCGCAGCACCCGGTCATCGATCGCCGCCCGGTACGCGTGGACCCGCTCGAGGCTCGGGCGCGACAGCAGGCCGCGCCGCGCGCGCTCGACCCGCGGGCCAACCGCCTCGTAGTAGCTGTTGAACAGAAAGTCGAAGCTCGGATCGAAGGCCTGATCGAAGACCTGATCGGACGCGGTGCTGGCGATGCTGGCGACCACGAAGGTCTCGAAGAACCACGTGGTGTGCGCGAGATGCCACTTCGCCGGGCTCGCGTCCGCCATCGGCTGGATGACGTGATCCTCGATCGACAGCGGTGCACACAGCTCGGTGGTCCGCTGGCGCACTGCAGCGAACCGGGACGCGAGGTCGTCCGCGGTGTGCGGGTCGGCGACGGCGGGCGCCAGCGTCGCGGGGTGTCCGATCCGGGCCATGGCGAGTCGAAGCCACCATGGCCTACCCGGCTCAGCGAAGCGACTGCGAAAGTTGCCGATCGTGACGTGGTGATGTCAGGTTTGTATGACGCAAACCGCCGCGGGAGCGTTCGCGAGATCCGGTGCCGCGACCGCCCGAACGGTCAGGTTCGGGGACCGGGCGCACGCGCTCGTGCTCGGCGGGGGCGCAGCGTGGGACGCGCGTCGATCTCGCGGCGCGAGACCTCCGCAGCGCACCGCGCGTCGGGTGTGGTCGCGGATCGCGCACCGCCACGTCGCGACCGCGCTCGCGCTGGTCGCAGGTCACCGCGCGATGCGCTCGAGTCACGGATCGCGCACCGCCCGCGTCGAGACCGCTCGCGCAGACGCCGGTCTGGGGTCACCGCGCGATGCGCTCCACCGCGCCGGCGGGGACCCAGCCTGCCATGCCGCCGGGTAGCCGGACCTTGGTCCACGCATCGCGGTGCTCGAGCACGGTGAGCTCGACACCGCGAGGCAGCGGCTGCGCCAGTGCCGCCGGGGCTCCGGCGCTGTCGGCCGCGCGCAGCAGCACGTCTTCCATCACGACCGCGTCGTCGGGGTGGCGATCCTCGAACACGACCGAGGCGAGCATCGCGATCCACACGGCCAGCGGCAGCACCGCGAGCCCCGCGAAGCCGCGCCGGCGGCGCCCGGACCACGGGACCAGCAACAGGATCGCGATCGCGAACGCGGCACTACCGACGATCAGCTTGCGCGCGCGCGGCCACGCGTGAAAAAACAGCAGCGTGTCGGCGGCGGTTCCGGTCGGCGGGCGCAGCGTCTCGGCCTTCTGGCTGCGTAGCCACGCCAGGTTGTGGTGCGCGCGGACGTTGCCACCGTCTAGCGCGAGCGCGCGGCGATAGGCGAGCGTGGCGGTGGCGACATCGCCGGCGCCGAGCGCGGCATTGCCCCAGTCGGCGAGCAGCTCGGGCCGATCCGGCATCGCCCGCGCGGCCTCGCCGAACGCGGCTTCGGCGCGCGCGAACGCCGCCTTGCGGGCCGTCGCGTTGGTGGTGAGCTGCATCGCTTCCTTGTACGCGGTGCGACCGTCGTCGAGCGCGGTGGCATCGTAGCCGGCGGGTGCGGCCGTCGCGTGGGGGGCGAGCCCGAGGCCGGCGCCGAGCCCGACGAGGATCGCGATCGCCGCTCGCGAGGTCGCGCGCGCGCGGCCGGTGCGGCGCGACTCGGCGATCCACCGGCGCAACAGCCCTGCCGCATCGGATCGCACATCGGTCGACATCGGCGCGGTGGCGGCACCTTGCGAGAAGCTCTCGGTCTCGAGCTTCGCCAGCAGGCCGCGGTCGCCCTCGCCGCCCTCGCCCGTGATGGCCCCGGTGCGGCCGAGCAGCCGGGCCAGCTCGCGGAACGCCTGGGCGAGCGGGCCGGCGATCTCGCGGGCGGGCACGGTGCCGGAGCGATCAAGGAGCTCCTCGATGCGGCGCCGCGCCGTGCGGACCTCGGCGGCCTCGTCGCGCTGGCCCTGGGTCCGCAGCTGCCAGCTGCGCGCTGCCAGGAGCGCCAGCGGGATCGCGTAGAGCACACCGACGATGAGCCACAGCATCGCGCCGCCGAGCGGTCGATCGGTCTCCTGGCCCGGGCTGGACAGCGCCAGCTCGGCGTCGACGCGCAGGCCCTCGATATCGAGGCCACCGCTGGCGCCCGGGCCGGTGTGGGTCGCCGGCGCCGGTTTGGGCCGCGCCGCGATCACGTCGCTCGCGCTCACCACGCTGCCCCCGGCGACCGACAGCGCGATCGGCTCGGAATGAATCGTCTGATACGCGGTCTTGGTCGGATCGAAGTACGAGAACGCGATCGCCGGGACTTCGGTCGCGGCGCCGGTGACCTGCGCGGTGATCTTGAACGTCTTGGTCTTGCCGTCCTCGGACAGCTCGCCGGTCGCCGGATCGCTTGGCACCACGAACTTGTCCTTCGGCAGGCCGCCCTCGCCGTCGAGCCGGCCGAGCGCGAGGGTGTCGAGCCGCTGGCTGCTCTTGATCCGGATCGCGAGCTCGACCGGCTCGCCGAGCTTGACCACCGAGCGCGAGGTCGTCACGTCGATCGAGAACTGCTCGCCGACCGCGCCCGCAAAGTTGTTTGGCTTGTCGGTCTCGGGCAGCGCCTTGACCTCGAGCACGTGCGGCACGTCGACGACCCGGAACAGCTTGGTCGAGAAGTTGCCGAAGAAGTCCGCGCGGCCGACCGGAAGGGCGGCGACCACCGACGACGCCGGGACCTCCAGCTTGCCGACCTTGCGTGGCGCCAGGTAGAGCGTCGCGACGACGCGGTTGTACTTCACGCCGGCCTGATCGACGTCGTCGCGCTGGTACGGCAACTTGAGCTCCTTGGAGCCCGCCGGCACCGTCAGCGCCTGCCGCGGGTTCGCGACCGGCGGGGCACTGACCGTGAAGCCGTCCATCGCCGCCACCGGGAGCGCCAGCTTCAGATCCTGCGGGTCGTTGCGGAATAGCAAGCTCAGCGTCACCGGGACGGTCTCGCCGATGAAGATCGGCCGCTCGGGCAGGGCGAGCGATAGCTTCATCGAGTCGGTGACCGGGATCGACTCGACCTCGAGCTCCGCGGGCGACGTGCTCGCGCGCTTGCCGCCCTGGACCACCGTGACTCCCGGAACGCGGAGGCGACCTTCTTTATGCGCCTCGACCTGCCACTGCATCACCCAGATCACCTGGACGAAGTCGGTGCGCCGGCCGTTGACCATCTGCATGCCGCGCGACACCTGCGGCTGCACGGCGACGAAGCTGACCGTGGCGTTCGCGATCTCGAGCTTGGGGGCGTCGGGCTGCGGGGCCTCGTCGAAGCCCTCGACGAGGAGGTTCAGGTGAAACGGCACGCCGACGTGCGGCCGCTCGCGATCGCCGAGCTGGAACTGGGCATGGGTATCGTCGGCGCGGGCGGTACGCGCCGCGGCCAGGAGCACGAGCAAGAACGCGATCCGGCGCATCACCAGTCCTTCTCGACGGGGTCGGACGATTGCTCGCGCTCGCGACGGTCGCGCTGCCGCCTGGCATCGTCATCGCGGGCGCGCTGACCGGCGCCGCCCTGCTGCTGCTGCTGCTGATCCTTCTTCTGCTGATCTTGCTTCTGCTGGTCTTGCTTCTGCTGATCCTGCTGGTCCTTGTCGTTCTGGTTCTTCTTCTGGGGGGGCGGCTGCAGCAGCTTGAGCGCGTTCTCGAGGTGCTCGATCGCCTTGGCCTGGCTCTTGACCCCGGGCTCGAGGCTCTCGGTCGAGGCCGTGGCGTCACGCGCCTTGACCAGGGTGGCATGCGCATCGGACATGTCGGTCTGCGAGCTGCGAACCTCGTCGGCGGCCGAGGCCAGCGCCTTGGCGTCGGGGCCGTGCGGCGGCTGGCCTTGCTGCGGCGGCTGCTTGGCGGCCGCATCGGCTTGCTGGGCGAGCGCGTCGGTGATCGCCTTGGCCATCTTGCCGTGGCCGTCCTGGCGATCGATCAGGCCGGGGAGCTTGGGCTTGCGGCTGGCCTCGTCGGCGCCGTTGGTCGCCGAGGTCTGCTCGCGGGTCTCGCCTTGCTCGCGGATCAGCTCCTGGAGGTGCTCGATCACCGAGAAGAACACCTTGCGGAGCTCGGTTAGCTTGGCGTCGGCGTCCTTGGCCGGCGGCATCGGATCCTTGTTGGCGGTGAACGCCTTGTCGAGCTCGCGGAGCGCGGTCTGCGCCTGGCCGCGCAGCTCCTCGGCGCGCGCGAGCTGCTGCTTCTGCTGCTCGAGCGCCTGCTTCTGCTGCTCCAGCTGCTGGGCCTGCGCCTCGGCTTGCTTGGGATCCTTGGGGGGCTCATCCGCCTTGGGGGCCTTGGCGGCCAGCTCGGCGGCGTGCTGGTCGAGCTGGGTGACCTCGTCGGCGACCAGCTCCTGGATCCGCGGCATCCGCCCGAGGTTACGCGACAGCAGCTCGTGTGTCCGCTTGGCGCGTGTCGTACCATCGAGCTGCTTGGCGGCCTCGGGCGCGAGCAGCTGCAGCAGCGCCTGGTGCTCCTGGTACGCCAGCTCGATCGTCTGCTTGAGATCGGAGAACTGTTCGATCGCATGGGCGAGCGCCTCGAACGCGGCTTGCTCCTGCTCGAGCGCCTGCTTGATCTGGCGCTGCGCCAGCGCCTGGCGCGCGCGGTCCATCGCGGTGCTCGCCTCGCCGACCGACGGCAGCGCCGCCTTGACGCGCTCGATCAGCTTCTGCTGCTTGGGATCCTGGGCGGCGGGGGCGGCCGGCGACCCCGGTGGGGTCAGCGCGCCGGGCGGATTCGCCGCGGGATCGGCCGCGGGCGGCGGGGCCTCGGCCGCCGCGGTCAGCCGCGCGCGGATCTCCTCGAGGCGATCGCGGATGCTGCCCTGGCGCTCGCCGATCACCGCCGGCTCGAGCCAGCCCGGCAACACGGCGGGCGCGGTGGTGTCGCCCAGTGCCAGGGCCTTGGGATCGGACTGCGCGGTGTCCTGCGCGACCGCGAGCTCGTCCTGCGCGACCTGGCGCATCACGGTGATCGGGTCGAGCAGCTGCTCGCGCGCCCGCTTGAGCGCGACGAGCGCGGCCTCGGCGCGCGCCACGCCATCCTCCGCGGCGAGGTCCTGCAGCTTGCGCCGCGCCTCGGTGATCCGCGTCCGGCCGTCGAGCAGGTGGACGTCGAGGTTCTTCAGCTGGATGACGCGCACCTTCTCCTCATCGGACCGCTTCTCTAAGGTCTTCTTGGCGATCGCGTCGATCTCGTCGGCCGCGAGGTCGCTGACGACGCCGGCCTCCGCGACGATCCCTCGCTCGCGGTCGGCGAGCGGCGTCAGCGTGGTGTGCTGCGCGAGCGGGTCGGTCCCGCCGGCCCGCTGGATCGCGAGCCACGCGTCGCGCGCGGCCTCGAGCACGCTGCGCTGATCGGAGATCAGGTGATCGAGCCGGACCTCGAGCTTGCCCTCGCCCTGGCGCAGCTCGTCGCCGATCGCCTGGATCCGCGCGCGCATGATCCCGAGGTTGGTCTTGGTGTCGGCGTCGCCGGGGCGCAGCCGATCGGCATCGCTGAACCACCAGCGCGACTGCTGGGCCAGATCGAGTGCTTTCGCGAGGTCGGCGTCCTTGCCCGCCTTGGTCTGATCAGCGTGCGCCGCGAACGCGACGCCGAGATCGTAGGCCGCGCGAAACCGCAGCTCGGGATCCACCCCGGCCTGGCTGCGCGCGTCGATCAGCGCCTTCTCGGCGGCGGCGTAGTCGCTCTTGACCAGCGCGGCCACGCCTTCGTTGTACCGGTCGCGTGCGGCGCGGTGCTCGCCGGCGCAGCCGACCGCCAGCCACACCAGCGATACGAGCCCGATGCGTGCGTACTTCATGGCGTCCTCCCGACCCAGAGCGCCGCCAGCAGGAAGCCGAGCGCGGCGAGCACGAGCCAGATGTAACGCTCGGCCGGGATCACCCGCTGGGCCGAGGCGACCGCCGCGCTCACCATCGGCGCGACGTGGGTCTTCATGATCGATTCGAGATCGACCGCCGAGGTGCCGGCGGGGATGTACGCGCCCTCGGTGACCAGCGCCACCTTGCGCAGCCGATCGCCATCGAGCTTGCTGATCACCGGCTGGCCGTCGTGCATCAGCTTGGTCTTCGCGCCGGTGGCCGGATCGGTCAGCGTGATCTCGCTGCCGGTCTCGCTGCCCAGGCCGATCGCGACGATCTTGATCCCGGCGTCGCGCGCGACCTTGGCCGCGTCCTCGGTGTAGGGATCCTGATCGTCGCCATCGGTGATCAGCACGATCAGCTTGGCGCCGGGGCCGGCGGGGAAGCCGCGGACCGCCGCCTTGATCGCCTCGCCGACCCGCGAGCCGCCTCGCCCGGCGCTGCGGGTATCGACGGTCGACAGCACCGTGGTGAAGAACCCGTGATCCGGGGTCAGCGGGCACATCGTCGCGGCGCGGCCGGCGAACGCCACCAGGCCGACCCGATGGTTCTCGAGCTTGCCGACCAGCTGCGCGATCTCGGCCTTGGCGCGCGCGAGGCGATTGGGTGCGGCGTCCTCGGCGAGCATCGATCGCGAGGTGTCGACCACGAACATGATGTCGGCGGTCGACTGCATCGTGCTCACGGTCTCGGTCTCGCCGCGGACCTGCGGCCGCATCACGGCACCGATCGCGGCCAGCATCGCGAGCAGCACCAGGCCGAGCCTGGTCACCAGCCGCGCGGTCGTCGCCTGCGCGGTCAGCCGCTGCTGCATCACCGGCGACAGGAACGCGCCGAGCGCGCTGCGGTTGCGGAGCTCGAGCACGCCGAGCACCACGACGACCGCGAGCGCGAGCCAGACCAGGTGGATGCGCTGAACTTCTGCAAACTGCCAGTCGATCACGGCAACCTCCGCAGGATCGTGCCGTGCAGCAGGAACGCGGCGATCACGAGCACCATCGCCGCCGCCACGAACCCGCCGTAGCGCTGGCGGTACTCGGTGAACCGCTCTTCCTCCAGCGTGGTGCGCTCGAGCTTGTCGATCGCCTCGTAGACCTTGACCAGCCCGGCGTGGTCGGTCGCGCGGAAGTACTCGCCGTGGGTCTTGTCGGCGATCTTGCGCAGCATCGCCTCGTCGATCGAGACCCGCATCTGCATCAGCTCGTTCGTGTTGGGATCGCGGATCGGCGCGACGCCGTTGGTCCCGGCGCCGATCGTGTAGACCTTGATGCCTGCCTTGATCGCGTCGTCGATCGCGGTGTCTTCGTCGATGTCGTGGATGTTCGACTCGCCATCGGTGAGCAGGATCGCGACCTTGCTGCGGGCCTTGAACTCGGTGAGCCGCTGGACCGCGAGCTCGAGCCCGGCGCCGATCGCGGTTGCGCTCTCGTCGTCGCGCGCGAACGTCAGCTGGCGCGCGGCGGCCGCGAGGTTGCCGTGGTCGAGTGTCAACGGGCTGCGGGTCTCGGCGTAGCTCGCGAACGCGACCAGGCCGATCGCGTCGTCGGGCCGGCCGCCGAGCTTGCCACCGCCGAGCACGAAGCGCTCGAACGTCTCCTTGACCGCATCGAGCCGGGTCAGCTCTCGGTTGTGCTCCGACAGATCGAGCGCTCGCATCGAGCCCGAGACGTCGACCGCCATCATCACGGCGATCCCGTCGCGGCGGACGCGCGCGCTCTGGTCGCCGGCGCGCGGTCCGGTCGCGGCGATCGCCAGCGCGACCACGGCCGCCGCGATCATCGCGTCGGGCAGCCACGCCAGCCGGGTGCGCCAGGTGTGGCCCCCGAGCGGCAGCACGCGCAGCGACGAGAACACGACGCGCCCCGCGGACTGCCGCGAGAGCAGATACGCCGGGATCGCGAGCAGCGCGATGAACACCAGCCAGGGATGGGTCGGCTCGACGTGGAACCAACCATAGATCCAGCGGATCATGCTCTCCATGTCAGGCGGCCTTTCCGCTGGGCGGCATCACGACCGCCATCGCGATCGGCTCGCGCAGCCGGGTATCCTCGACGAACCCGCGCGCCGCCTTGAGCGTGGCGAGCGACTCGTCGGCGTCGGGCCGGTAGCCGGCGAACTTCACGCGATCGCAGCGCTCGAGGAACGACATCAGCAAGGCGCGGTGCTCGGCGCTGAGCTCCGCGCGCGTGGCGGTGACCTGGAGGAACTCCTCGGTGGTGAGCTCCGGTGCGCGGATCTCGTAGCGCTGCTCGAGGTAGCGCCGGACGATCGATGACAGCGCGACGAACCAGGCATCGGCGGTCTCGGCCTCGGGCGGGCCCTTGTCCTCGAGCGCGCGCAGCTGGCCGACCGCGACATCGTACGCCGAGCGCTGCTGCTCGATCCGGTGGCGGGCGCGCAGCGCGCGGTAGGCGAGCACGGAGCCCGAGCCGAGCACCGCGACGCCGGCGACGAGCGCCAGGATCGTCAGCCAGCCGATGCCGCCGACGTCGGGATCGAGATCGCCCAGGGCGGGCTTGAGCTGGGCGGTCGCGGCCTCGACGGGGACCGGCGCGACCTCGAGCGGAATCTCGTCGGTCAGGATCTCCTGTGCCGCCTTGGCGGGACTGGCGGCGCCGGTGCTGGTGGCGGTACCCGCAGCGCTGGCACCGGTGGTGTTGGCCGCACCGGCCGTGTTGGTGGCGGCAGCGGCCGTGGTGGGCGTACCGGCGGTCGTGGCGGCACCGGCGGTAGTGGCTGGTGCGGTGCTTCCCGCGGCAGCGGCATGGCTCGTTGTTGCGCTTCCACCGGGCGCAGCGGCCGGGCTGGGGGCGCCATTGCGCAGGTCGGTGATCTCGAACCGCAGGGGTGGGATCCGCTGGCGACCGCTCGCGGGGGCCTCGAGCGTGTAGGTCTGCTCGTGGAGCTGGCCGCCATCGGGCTTGCGCTTGGTGTCGCCCGTGAATGCGATGATCCCGAACCGGCCGAGCCGCTGGTCGCCGGCCTCCTGGAACGGGGCATCGATCGTGATGCCGGACGGCGCCTCGATCTCGAGCCGCGCGTAGATCGGATCGCCGAGGGTCGGCTTCGCCGGCCAGACCCGGATCGTCGCCTTCACCGGTCCGAGCTCGGTCGTCTTGGTGATCGCGTCCTTCGCCGGGACGATCGGGGCGGCGGCCGCGCTGTCGCTGGTGTCGTCGTCATGACAGCCGGCGATCGCGGCGGCGGTGATCGCAAAGCCGATCACGCACGCGGCGGCGAGCCGAAGATGGATGGCAGGGCAGTGGGATGTCATCGTCGGAGTCTCCTTTCGCGTTCGCGGAAGAAGCGCAGCAAGGGGTCGACCATCGAGCCGGACGCGTCGAAGACGACGAGGTCCATGCCGGTGGCGCGGAGCTGCTCGCGCAGCACGGTCTGCCGATCCTTGGCGCGCATCGCCAGCTCGCTGCGAAACGTCGACGACCGGGTGTCGACCAGCCGGAGCCGGCCGGTCTCGGCGTCCTCGAGGGTCACCAGGCCCGCCGCGGGCATCTCGGCCTCGCGCGGATCGGTGATCAGCGCCGCGACGACGTCGTGCTTGCGGTTGGCATGGCGCAGTACCTGGAGGTATCCCTCATCGAGGAAGTCGGACACCAGGAACAGCACCGCGCGGCGCGGCAGGACCTGGCGGCAGAACTCGAGGGCGGCCGCGATGCTGGTGGCGCGCCGTGGCTCCGTCGCCGTCGTGGGCTTGGTCTTGGCCGCGAGCTTGGAAAACCATCGCCGCACCGTGCGCGGCAGATCGAGCATGGGGTTACGCGCGGCCGGTCCCGACGGCGTGGCCTGGCCACGCGCGAGGACCTCGCGGACCACGCGCAACGCGTGCTTGCCGCCCTTGCGCGGCGGGATGTAGAGATCCGCGCCGCCGTGGAACAGCAACAGCCCGACCTTGTCGCCGTTCTCGACCGCGCTCATCGCGAGCAGCGCCGAGAGCTCGACCGCGGCCTCGAGCTTGCTGCGGCGACCCGAACCGAAATCCTGGGACGCGCTCACGTCGACCAGGAGCATCACGGTGAGCTCGCGCTCCTCCACGAACCGCTTGACGTGCGGTTCGCCGGTGCGCGCGGTGACGTTCCAGTCGATCGTCCGCACGTCGTCGCCGGGGACGTACGGGCGGACCTCGTCGAACTCCATGCCGCGGCCTTTGAACACGGACAGATACGCGCCGGCCATCACGTCGGAGACCTGGCGACCGGTGACAAATTGAATGCGCTTGACGACTTGCGCGATCTCGGCGGGAAGCATCGGTACCCCTGCGCGGCTACGGAACGGGGACGTTCTCGAGGATCTGCGCGATCACGTGATCGGTGGTCTTGCCCTGCGCCTCGGCCTCGTACGACACCAGGATCCGGTGGCGCAGCACATCGTGGGCGATCGTCTTCACATCGTGCGGTGAGATGTAGCTGCGGCCCGACAGCAGCGCCTGCGCCTTGGCGACCTTGATCAGCGCGATCGAGGCGCGCGGCGACGCGCCATTGTCGATGTACGGCGCGAGATTGGCCAGGTTCGACGCCTTGGGATCGCGGGTCGCGGCGACGAGATCGACCGCGTAGCGCTTGACCTTGTCGTCGACGAACACCTGGCGAGTCAGCTCGCGCGCAGCGATGATCTCGTCGGTGGTCATCATCTTGCTCGCCGTCGGCTCGCCCCCCGCGCCGGCCATCCGATCGATGATCTTGACCTCGTCGTCGCGCGTCGGATAGCCGACCTTGATCTTGAGCATGAAGCGGTCCAGCTGCGCCTCGGGGAGCGGATACGTGCCCTCCTGCTCGATCGGATTCTGCGTCGCCAGCACGAGGAACGGATCGGCGAGCCGGAACGTCTGGTCCCCGAGTGTGACCTGCCGCTCCTGCATCGCCTCGAGCAGCGCCGACTGCACCTTCGCAGGTGCGCGGTTGATCTCGTCGGCCAGCACGAGGTTGCCGAACACCGGCCCCTTGCGGACCGTGTAGGACCCCTCGCGCGGGTTGAAGATCTGCGTGCCGACCACGTCGCCGGGCAGCATGTCGGGGGTGAACTGGATCCGAGAAAACGTGGCATCCACCGCGTCCGCGAGCGTCTTGATCACCAGGGTCTTTGCGAGCCCAGGCACCCCTTCGAGCAGGACATGGCCGCCGGCCAGCATCCCGAGCACGAGGCGATGGAGCATGTCGTCCTGGCCGACCAGGACTTTGCCGACCTCTGCCTTCAGCGCGGCAAATCGGCCTTGGAACTTGATGACGTCTTCAGTGAGGCGATCAGACATGGTTGCGTTTGGACCCTGTGGGAGGCCGGAGCAAAGCGCCCGGCAGGCGGCGTGTCAACCGGCCGGGGTGAAAGCTCATTCCCCGCAATCCGCAGACAGTGCCGAGCGGGTGGTGCAGCCTGGCACGCCCTTTGGCGTGTAGGTGAGCCGCACCGGCAAACCTATGAAACTGCGCTCTTTGGATCCTCCGGGGTTCGGTTCTCTGGCGGTTTTCTCTGGGTGGGATCCCTTCCGCGGGATCCCTTCCGGGGTTGGTTTTTCCGGGTGGGATCCTCTTCCGGGGTGGATCACCCCCGGTTGTTCTTCGGGTTGGATCCCGGGGCGGTCTTCAGGGCGCCCAGTAGAGCGGATGTAGGAGATGCCCGCGCGAAACAGCATGGGCGCCTCTCCCTGGATCCCTCGTTCGTATGCATCCGTAAAACTTCGTCACGCCTCGATTACGATGCTTGACCGCGCGCCACCTGCGCGCGAGAGTGAAAGCTCGGAGAATCCATGCGCGTCGCCCAGAACCCGTGCAAGCGCCTGTCGATGATCATCGACGATGGCGTTGCCCGCGGCGGGCGAGGCTCGTGTAGCTGACTCGAGCGTCACTCTCTGATTCCCTCCGCGGGCTCCTCGGCTGAACTGACCGGAGCCCGTTGTCGTTTCAGCGACGACAGACGCGCTCGCACATCTCTTTCGTGCCGTGCCCTGGACGGTTGTCGAGGCTGTCATGTCCTTGCCTGCTCTGTCGTCTCCCTCGTTGTCATTGCCATGGACCGAGCGCCCCGGGCGCGAGCTCGTGCGGCTGGCCTGGCCGATCACCGTGTCGATGCTGTCGTTCTCGACGATGACGCTGACGTCGACGGTGTTCGTCGCGCACGTCGGCTCCGATGCGCTCGCGGGTGTCGGGCTCGCTGGTGTCGTCGGCTTTGCGCTGGTGTGCTTTGGTATTGGCCTTCTGCGCGGCGCCAAGACGCTGGTGTCGCAAGCTGTGGGTGCCGATCGCCGCGACCGGATTCCGGAGCTCGTCGGCGCCGCGATCGGGCTCGCCGTCGGGCTCGGTACCCTCGCGACGATCGCCGGTCAGCTGATCGCGCCTCACCTGGCCGCGCTATCGGCGTCGCCGCGCGCGGGTCACTTCGCTGCGCAATACCTGGCGATCCGCTCGTTGGGCGCGCCGCTGGTGCTGCTCTACGCCGCGCTCCGCGAGGCCAGCTATGGTCAGGGCGATAGCCGAACGCCGATGCGCGCATCGCTCGCCGGCAACGCGGTCAACCTCACGCTTGACGCCGTGTTGATCCTCGGCCTTGGTTGGGGCGTGCAGGGCGCCGCGATCGCGACGATCTGCGGCAACCTGACCGAATTGTCGCTGCTGGCGTGGCCGATGCGGCGGAGTCTGCTCCGGCTGCGGTGGCGGCGCGGTGCCGTCCGCGACGTGTGGGCACAGGGCGTCCCGAACGGTCTCCAGTTCGTGATGGAGGTCGGCTCGTTCCTGATCCTCACGATGATGGTCGCGCGGATGTCGGCGATCGACGGTGCGGCACACCAGATAGTGCTGCAGCTCGTGAACGTCTCGTTCTTACCCGCGCACGCGCTCGCGGAGTCCGCTGCGGTGCTCGTGGGGCAGGCGGTCGGCGCGAACCAGGATGCGCTGGTCCCGCGCGTTGCCAAGCGCACGCTGATCGTCGGTGCGAGCTATGCCTCGCTGTGCGTGTTGAGCTACTCGGTGCTCGGCCATTACATCATCGGCGCGATGGCGTCCGGGGATGACGTGCTCGCGGCGCGCGCGGTGATGCTCCTCCACGTCAGCCTCGCGTTCCTCGTGGCAGATTCAGCCAACGTGATCGCACGCGGCGTGCTGCGTGGCGCGAGCGACGTGCGCTACGCGGCCGTCGTCGGGATCGCGACGTCCTGGCTCACCACGCCTCCGTTGACGTGGGCGCTCGGGATCGCGTGCGGGCTGGGCGCGGTTGGTGGCTGGATCGGCCTCGCGGTCGAGATCGTGGTGGGCGCCGCTCTGTTCTGGCTGCGCGTGATGCGCGGCGGCTGGCGGCCCGCGGCAGCGGCGGCGCGCCGAGCGATGGCCGGGGTCGCGGTGTAATCATCGCAGCGCCGTGTTTCCCGACCCCGGGCTACGATGGTGGCGGTCGCTACCCGGACTGAGACCGGACGGGCGAGGGTCGAGACCGGACGGCGCCAGGCTCGAGACCGGACGGCGGCAAGCTTGAGGCCGGACGGCGCCAGGCTTGAGACCGGATTGAGGCATGATGGTCGCGTGAACGACGACATCAAGCGCACGGTAGCCCTTGCCGCGATCGCCGAGCTTCCTTCCGATGGCGTGATCGGTATCGGGACTGGCTCCACGGCACGGCTGTTCATCGCGGCTCTCGGCGAGCTGGCGGCCAGCGGCCGGCGCTACACCTGCGTCCCCACCTCGCAGGCGAGCCGCTTGCAAGCGCGGCAACTCGGCCTCCCGCTGTTGTCGGACGATGGCCCCTGGGACATCGCGGTCACTGTCGATGGTGCCGACGAGGTCAGTGATGCGCTCGATCTGATCAAAGGGGGCGGGGCCGCGCACACCCGTGAAAAGATTGTCAACTTCAGCTCTCGACGCAACGTCATCATCGTCGACGCATCGAAGCTGTCGACCCGGCTCGGTGAAAAGTGGCCGGTGCCACTCGAGGTGCTGCCGTTCGCCCACCTCGCGACCCGGAGCCACCTGGCCAAACTGGGCTCACCGGTACTGCGCATGTCCGGCGGAACTCCGGTCATGACCGATGCGGGCAACCTAATCTATGACATCGCCTGTGGTCCAATCGACTCTCCGCGCGCGCTCGACGCGGCACTGCGGGCGATCCCGGGTGTCGTCGAGACCGGACTGTTTGTCGGGCGCGCGGACGTCGTGCTGGTTGCCCGCGATAGCGGGGTCGAGCGTCTGGTTCGGTGATGCCACCCCGACCGTCCTGGCTGCCGCTGGGCTGCTGCTAGGTCGATTCCATGTTGGAGCTTCTCCGGCCAAGCAGCCCACTCCCGTGGCCACTGTGCGATCGCGCTCAGGGTTCGAGTACCGCACGCCAGGTGCGCAAGAACGTCGTTCGGTGGCGAATCGTGCGCGACCACAGCAGGTCTGAACCTCCACGCAGGACCTGTCGAACAAAGCCGACTTTGTCGGCTTGTCGCTATGTCTTCTTTCGATCTATCTGTCGCCGTAACCGGCGACAACCTAGACTGAATCGTCGCTCGAAGACGCGCGACTTCCGAGGTAGCGAAAAATGCCGCCAACGGCATTTTCGACACCTTTTCAGCGGCGGATCGCGTGCGACCACGGCACGTCGACCTCCGCTCGGCGGCGGATCTCGTGCGACCACGGCAGGTCTCGACCTCCCCTCGGTGTCCGGTCGCGTGCGATCGCGGCACGTGCTCCGGAAGCCACTCAAGCTCGGTGGGGATCGCGCGGTGGGGGATCGCGTGGGCTGGCACTCAACCCCGGTGGAGGATCGTGTGGGCAGGCACTCAACCCCGGTGGAGGATCGTGTGGGCAGTGCTCAACCTCGACGGGGGATCGGGTGGGTGGGCACTCAACCTCGGTGAGGGATCGCGGCGAGAGATTGCGGGCGACCGCTACCCAACCTGTTGTTCCCAGTCTCGGTGGGGATCGCCTGCGACACCAGTAAGTGGCTCAAAAGCGCCCGCTGCGCGGACGCCGGCGGAATCTAACCGGAGGAGATCGCCGACTCGGCGGCTCGGCCAAGGTCGCCTCTTAACCTCGGAGTGGGATCCCGCCGCGGATGCCGCGGTGATCGAGCAGGGCGCGCCGTGGCGCAACGGCCCGCGGTTCACGTCGCAATTCGCAAAGAGAGTTAGACGAACCTCTTTGAGGATCTCGGGAATAGGCGTATTGCTAAGTGTGCTGCTCCACACAACGCTAGTGTCGACATTTTTTCGAGGAAGATCATGTATATGTCGCGTACCTCCACGAAGTGCCTCCGTTTCGGGTGTGTGATTTCACTGAGTTTCAGTGCGTCCTTTGGCTGGACGGGTTGTCTGGTAGACGGGGCCGATGTAGCTGGTGAGACGGTACAAGCGCTGAACCCCACCGACTCGAACAATCATCAGTACGCCGACACCACCGGCACCTCATCGACGTTTTCTACCGCGGGCGTGATCGTTCAGACCGGTCCGTTCTTTCAAGTGCTCGGCAGTAACGGTCGGATGTGCTTCACGTGCCACCAGATCGATCAGGGTTGGTCGATCACGCCGGCAGGTGTTCAGGCGCGGTTCGACGCGTCGAGTGGCACTGACCCTATCTTCCGGACCAACGACGGGACGAACTCACCGAACGCCGATGTATCGACCCTCGAGGCCCGGCGTGCCGCATACAGCATGCTGCTGTCGAAGGGCGTCATCCGGATTGGCCTCCCGATTCCGGCAAATGCCGAGTTCGGTCTCCAGACGGTCAGCGATCCGTACGAGTTTGCCAGCGCCGCCCAGCTGTCGTTGTTCCGGCGCCCGCTGCCGACCACGAACCTGCGCTTCCTCAACACGGTGATGTGGGACGGGCGCGAGAACACCGCGAGCACGGTCGACGCGAATCTGCTGCACCAGGCCAACTCCGCCACGGTGGGCCACGCGGCCAGCGCGGCGGCGATCACCGCGGACCAGGCGCGCGGGATCGTGGACTTCGAGATGGGAAACACGACCTCGCAGCACAAGGACGTTGATTCCAAGGATCTCGCGGCCAGCGGCTCCAATGGCGGTGCCGAGACGCCTTCCGTCATGCTCTCGACTCAGCTCACGTATCTGGGGATCAACGATGTCCTTCTAGGCGACTACAAGACCGGCAACGCCTTTGATCCCCATGTGTTCTCGATGTACGACATCTGGGCCACGTCGCTGACCGGCACCGGGGACAAAGAGACCGCGCGCCGGGCAATGCTGCGCGGTCAGAACGTGTTCAACAGCAAGACGTTCACCATCTCGGGGGTCTCGGGAATCAACGATGAGGCGGCGTTCGGCTCGCCCGCGACGCTCGTCGCGACGTGCACGACGTGCCACGACACGCCCAACGCCGGCAACCACTCGGTGCCGGCGCCGCTCAACATCGGCATCGCCGACGGCTCGCGGCGCACCGCCGACATGCCGCTCTATACCCTGGTGAACTTGACCACACGGGCAACGGTCCAGACCACGGACCCAGGGCGCGCGCTTGTCACGGGCAAATGGAAAGATATCGGAAGGTTCAAAGGGCCGATCCTGCGCGGGCTCGCGGCGCGGGCACCGTACTTTCACAATGGCTCTGCGGCGACCCTGGACGCGGCGGTCGCGTTCTACGAGTCGAGGTTCGGGATCGTGTTCACGGCGCAGGAGCGGTCCGACCTGCTGATGTTTCTGCGCTCGCTGTAGCGGTCCGCGTACTGGCCCGCCGGGCAACCGGTTCGCACCGGTTCATTTCGCGTGCTGTAGCACCGCGCGATATCGCACCTTGCCAGCGGCCAGGCGCTCGAGGACGTCGTTGAGCTGCTCGATCGGGTACAGCTCGAGCATCGGCTTGACCTTACCCTTGGCCACGAGCTGGAGCGCGTCGTAGAGGTCCTTGCGCTTGTCCTGGGACGAGCCGCGGAGCTGGCGTTGTCCGAAGGTGAGCGCAAAGGAATCGATCACCAGCGGGCCATCGGGCATGCCCATGTTGACGAGCCGACCGTTGGGCCGCAGCCCGGTGAACGTCGCCGAGATCTGCTTTGCAGAGTTTGTCGTCGACAGGATGATGTCGGCGCCGCCGGCGGCGGCGAGCACCTTCCCCGGGTCGTCACCGGAGATCAGCACCTCGTCGGCGCCGAGCGTCGTGAGCTCGCCCCGCTTGCCGGCCTGGCTGGTGATGGCCAGGGTCTCGAAGCCGAGCGCCTTGGCGTACTGCACGGCGAGGTGGCCGAGGCCGCCAACGCCGAGGATCGCGATGCGCTCTCCCGGCTTGGGATCGGCGTTGCGCAGACCGCTCATCACCGTGTAGCCCGCGCAGAAGATCGGCGCGGCGACCTCGGACGGAACGCCATCAGGGATCAGCTCGACTCCCGAGGCCCACGCGAGCATCAACTCCGAGTTGCCACCCCCGAGGTTCATCCAGCTCTGTGCATTGCCACAGGCCTCCCCCGACTGGCAGCGCGCGCAACGACCACAGCCCTTCTGGCTCCAGAACGCGCCGACCCGATCGCCGATCTTCAGATCGGTCACGCCGATGCCGAGCGCGACGATCTCGCCGACCGGTTCGTGACCGGCGATGATCGGCGGCGGGATCGGGAAGATGCCGTGGTGGACGTGCAGGTCGGTGCCGCACACCCCCGAGCTATGGACTTTGACGAGCACTTGACCCGGTCCCGGCGTGGGGGTCGGAAGGTCTTGCAGCACCCAGGGCTTGTTGAATTCAGTGAGGACGACTGCGCGCATGCACGTCTTGTAGCCACCGCCAGGTCAGCTCGCGATGCCAGGGGCTGCCGTAGACATGCCCGATTCTGCGATCCGCTTGCCGAGCTCGGCCGGCGAGATGCCGAACGCCTGCTTGAACTCGCGAGAGAACTGCGACGTGCTGTGGTAGCCGACGCGGGTCGCGACCTCGGTCACGCGCAGCTTCGTGCCGAGCATGAGGCGGCGCGCGTCATCGAGCCGGCACTGCTTGAGGTAGCGCATCGGGCTCACGCGCGCGACGGCGCGGAACCGGTGGGCGAAGTGCGACGGGCTCATCGCGACGTGCCGCGCGATCGACTCGACCGACAGCGAGATCGTGGCGCTGGCGCGGATGTAGCGCATCGCCTCGTGGATCGCACCGGCGTCGCGCGCGCTGACCGCGGCTCGCACGATCGACGCCGCGTCCGAGCGCAGCAACCGGAACACGAGCTCCTCGCGCACCAGCGGTGCCACGACGCGGCGCTCGATCGGATCTTCCATCGACGTCAACAGCCGGGTTACACAGTCACGCATCGCGCGGTCGAACGGCGAGACAAAGGCCGGCTCGTCACAAGGTTGGGTCTCGCGCTGGGTCGCGAGCGCCAGCTGCGTCTTGACGATCAGGTCGACGGGCAGGTCGATCGTCGCTGCCCGCCACGGCGTCCCCACGGTGTCGGCGTGGAATCCGTGATCGCCGATCATGACGATGTAGTGCGACGGATCGTAGGACAGCTCGCGCTTGCCGAACCGCACGAGCTGGCGGCCGCGCGCGACGAACGTCATCGACGGGCCGAACGAGCCGGTCTTGCGGAAGGCCGCGCGGTGCTCCAGTCGATGAAACCGGATCCCCAGCTCGGTCGGCCCGCTGCACGAATCGTCGCCGGCACCCCGGTCGATCAACTCGGCGAGCTCGTGGTGCTCGCCACGGCGCCCTCGATCGGTCACCGTCGCACCATAGCACCCGAGACACGGGGCGCGTGTTGCCTCCGTCGTCGCGCGCGCAGCCGCGAACCAGCCTGTCTGGATCGCGCGGGGCGGCCTTGCGCTACGGTTTGGCCGCGGGGGCCACGGGCGCGGTGGCCGGTGCGGGCGACTTCTCCAGCTCCGGCTTCGGCGCGTCCGGCTTGCCGGCTTCGGGCTTGCCGGCGGTGTCCCCACCCAGCGACGCGGGGAGCGGCGGCAGCTCGCTGATGGCCGGCAGCAGCGCGATCTCGATCCGGCGATTCTTCGCGCGGTCCTTCGACACCGGATCGTTCTCGCCGGCGCCGGCGGGCACCAGGTTCTTGGGGTCCATGCCGGCCTGGACGAGGAACCTGGTCACGGTGAGGGCGCGCGCCGTCGACAGCTCCCAGTTGTCTTTGTAGGTCGAGCTCTTGAGCGGCACGTCGTCGGTGTGGCCGATCACCATGAACCGGCGGTCCGGGAACCGCTTGAGCGTGATGCCGACCTCGAGCACGGCCAGCTCGCCAGGCTTGGACAGCTCGGCGACGCCAGACGGGAACAACACCTCCGAGGGGAGCGACAGGACCAGACTGCCGCGGCGGGCGGCGACCTTGAGCTGGCCGGTGTCGATCATCTGCGCGAACCGCCGCCGGATCTCGTCGATCGCGGCGAGCCGTTTTTCGGCCTCGATGCGCTGCGAGCGGACCGCGACCAGCTCGTCCTTGGATGCGCTGAGGTCACTGGACAGCGTCGTGCGCTGCGACTCCAGGTCGGTGTTTTTGTGAGCGGTGTCCGCGAGCGCGGTGAGGCAGTCGGCCTTGCCTTGCTTGGCATCGGCGGCTTCCGCCTTGATCTTGGCGAGGTTGGTAGTGCAGCTCGTGGCCGCTTCGGTCGTGTCCGTGGCCTGGCGGTAGTAGGTCCATGCGTAGTAGCCGCCTGCGCCGGCGCCTGCGGTCATGACGATCGCGTACAGCCACAGGCGCCACGGAAACCGCCGCACCTTGGGAATCTTGCCTGGCTTACCAATGTCGTCCGTGTCGAATCGCGGCATCCGGACCTCCAGCGACCACGATAGCGCCCGGAACCCGGCGCGCCAGGGGCCAAGGTAGCCGTTTGTGCCCCCATCGCGCCGGCTACGCGGTCGGCGTGAGGTCGGCGGCGCTGAGCGCCTCGCGATAGAACACCTCACCGTCGTCGCCGAGCGCGAGGAAGGTCAGGTGATCCTGATCGACGTCGATCACGCCGGCGTTGTAGCGCACCGCGCGAAACAGCACACCGGGCGGCGCGCCCAGCGGCGCGCCCAGCCCGCGGGCGAGCGGTCCGATCTGCATCTCGCGGATCCCGAATGCGTGGCGATGCGATGCGAACCAGTGCTGATCACCGCTCACGAACAGGACGCCGGGGATGCCGACGATCGCGGCGAACATCGCGTCGCGCTCGGTCGTGAAGCTCGCCCAGTGGTCGTCACCGCGACCGAAGTCGAGCGGCACGCTGGTCAGCACCAGCTTGAAGGTCGCGGTGCTGCGGGTCAGGCTGTCGATCAGCCAGCGGCGCTGCTCGGCGCCGAGCATGGTCTTGGCCGCATCATCGGGATCGGCGTTGGCGCTGCGGAAGTGCCGGCAGTCGAGCAAGAAGCACTCGAGGTGAGCGCCCCATCGCCAGCGACGGTAGCGGATCTGGTCGGCCCGGGTGCGCAGCGGGAAGAACTCGTCCCACACCCGCAAGGCGGCGGCCTGGCGCTCGGGCTCCGCCGCGGCGAACGCGGCGTCCCAGTCGTTGCGGAATTCGTGATCGTCGTAGATCGAGCACAGGCCGCAGGCTTCGAGCATCGCGCGGACCGGCGGATGGCGGCGCAGCGCGGCGTGGCGCTCGCGGTACTGCGCGACGGTCTGCGCCGGCGGGCCATTGTCGGTGTACGGAAAATCGCCGATCGTGATCATGATCTCGGGGTCGGCGCCAACGAGCGCGTCGAGCAGCCCGCTCGCGAACGCCGGGTTGGGGTCGCAATCCGCCCCGATCGCGACCCGCACCGGCCGCGGATCGTCGGCGCGCGGTGCCGTGCGGACGCGATGGCTGGCGACCGCGCTGCCGATCGCGATCTCGACCTCGTAGCGAGTGTCTGCCTGGAGGCCCGCAACTTCGAACCGGCCGATCCCGTCGTCGAGCGCGACGTCGTCCTGGGTCACGAGCTCCCCCGCGGCGTACACCGCGATCGTCGCCGCGCTCGCGGCCGGCTGGCTCCAGATCGCGACCATCACGGAATCGTCATCGGGATCGAGCACCGCGGTGGCGGTCTCCGGCACCGCGTCATCACCGCAGCCGAGCGTCACCGCGGCCGTGCCGGCGCCGAGCAGCTGCAACAGCTCACGGCGGGTCGGCTGCATGCACCATCGTAACGCAACCCACGGCGATCTCGCAGCGGCGCGGCTCCATGGTGTGACTTGCTCCGCCGTGAGAGGCTCGCGGGGTGACGCCCACCCGACTCGATCTCGCAGGCTTGACCACGCGCATCGTCGGTCCCGCCGACGCGACCACGACGTGTGTCTTGTTCCACGGTTTCGGCGCGCCCGGCGATGACCTCGTCTCGCTCGCCGGTGCGCTCGCCGGACCCGTGCGGTTCGTGTTTCCCGCGGCGCCGCTCGAGCTCGGCGGCCTGTACGGCGACTCGCGCGCGTGGTGGATGATCGACATGGCCAGGCTCGAGCGCGACCGCAGCGGCGCGACCGACCGGCGCGACGAGATCCCCGATGGGCTCCTTGCCGCACGCGCGCAGGTGCTGCAGCTGCTGGACGACCTGCGGACGCAGCTCTCGGTCGCTGCCGATCAGATCGTCCTCGGCGGGTTCTCGCAGGGCGCGATGCTCGCGCTCGATGTCGCCTTGCACCGCGACGTGGCCCCGGCGGGCCTGATCCTCATGTCCGGGACGCTGATCGCCAATTCGGTGTGGCAACCGCGGATGGGATTGCTCGCCGGCGTGCCGGTGATGCTGTCCCACGGGCGCCAGGACGGGATCCTGCCGTTCCGCATGGCGGAGGTCCTGCGCGATCAGCTGACGACGTCCGGGGCCAAGGTCGACTGGCAGCCGTTCTCGGGCGGCCACGAGATTCCACGAAGCGTGGTGGCGGCCGCCGGGGCGTTGCTGCGCGCGCGAGCGGGCTGACGATCCTTCTCAGGGTACGACGCGCGTGACCTTGTAGCCCTTGTGCGAGAGCAGGTCGAGCACGCTGCGCGGGCCGAGCAGGTGCAAGGCGCCGACCGCGACAAAGCCGCCGCCGGCGGCGTGCAGCCGCTCGAGGGGCGCGATCCAGGACGCGTTTCGGTTGTAGAGCAGGTCCGTCATCTCGTGGTCGTACTCGGCGGCGGTGTAGCCGTGTTGCAAGGCGTCGGACTTTTCGTTGTCGTTGACCGCGAGGATCTTGCGCTCGTTGCCCTCCGTGTAGGCATCGAGCATCGCCTTGGCGTGCTGCTCGGCGTCGGGCAGCTCGTCGAGGATCATCTTGAGCGCCTTGACGTCCATCCACTTGCCCAGGATCTCGAGCTGGCGAACCGCTGGCTCCAGGAAGACGATCGGCTTTCGCGCGTCGGTCGCGCGCATCGACAGCGCCTTGTCCATCGGCTGCGTCGGCGGCAGTCCCTTGGTCGACAACACCGCCGCCGGGATCATCGGTGGGAGGTTGTCGATGGCCTTGGCCATCGTGGCACCCATCGCGTCCTCGAGCTTCTTCCAGTAGGCGTCGCCGAGCGCCTGATGGAGCGAGCCGGTGGTCGGCTTGATCATCGCGGCGAGGTTCGGATCGTCGAGGTCCGCCTCCATCGCGAACGTCTTGGCCGTGTCGAGCTTGTTCCACACGATCGGCGGGAGCTGGGTCACCGCGTCGATCCCCATGTGCATCGTTCCGAGAAAGTACGTCGTCTTGCCGTCCTTCTCGACCGCCCAGAACAGCGGGTGCGCCAGGGGCGTGGGTGCGGCGACCGGCGGGGTCACCGCCGCTGCCGGCGGTGGGGGCTGGCTGCCGCGGGGCTGCGTCGCGCCGCTGGAGCCGGCGCCGGCGGCAGCCTGCGGCGAGGTAGGCGCTACTACCGCCGAGCCCGCCGGTGCGGCCGTCGGACGTGCGCCCCTGTCGCACGCCGCGCCGAGCGCGGCAGTCAAGGTCACGAATACCACGACGCGATGCATTCCGGGTGCATAGCACGCGATTGGTCGTGGACGCTGGACCCGCACCGCCGCATGCTGGCGTGATGCGATCGACGGCTGTGTTGGTGATGGTGCTGGTTGCGGCGCCGTCGCCTGCGGCCGCGGAACCCGAGGCGTCTGCCGGACCCGAGATCTCGGCCGAGCGGCGCTGGCCGAGCTGCCCCGACGGTCATGGGCTGTCGCTCGAGGATCAGATCACCGAGCGGCTCACCCAGCTCGGTAACCTGCTCGGCAAGCATCTCGATCTGCTGAGCGCCGACATGTTTCAGCTGAAGGTCGACGCCCGACGCCGTCACGCCCGGATCCGGCTCGGCGGGGGCGAAGGCCAGGGGCTGATCATCCGGCTCGACAGTGAGATCCAGCTCGAGGACATCCATGCGCGGATCACCACGCGGGTCGATCTCGGCTACCAGGGCCACTTGCTCCGGCTCGACCTCCCCGACGTCGAGCTGGCACCGGCGGTGTATCGCGGCGACTACGGGGTCGAGGTCCGACTACCGGTGTTCGGCGTCAGCTTCTGAACGCCGCGCGGTCGGGCGCTACCGCCAGCCGCCCTCGACGAAGATCCATTCGTTGCCGCGCTGCTCCCAGCGGCCGTCGTACCAGGTCAGCTTCGCGCGCTGCGGCTCCCAGTGACCGGCGATCCATTCCCAGTGATCGCCGCGCCACTCCTGATGGCCGCGCGCCCAGACATAGCCGGTGCGCGTCTCGGTTCGCTCGTCGCGCGACGGCGGTGGTGGCGCGGTCGGGCGCGGTGCGGCAGGCGGCGGGTTGTACACCGGTGGTGGCGGCGGCGGTGCATCCTCGACCCATCCCCCCTCGGTGAAGCTCCACGCGCCGTCGCGCTGCACCCACTGGCCCGGCTCGTAATGCTTCCCGGGTTGCACGCGGGCGCGCTGGCCGCGCTGCCAGACGTACCTGCCGTTCTCCCAGCTCCAGTGGCCGGCGAGATAGACCTGGCCGCGACCGACGCGGACCTCCTCGCGCGGTGGCGGTGGCGGCGGCTGATCGAGCGGCGGGACCTTCGGCACGTCGGCCCAGCGGCCGTCGTCCCATTCCCAGTGATCGCCGCGGAGCTCCCAGCGGCCGTCGGCCCAGCGCTGCGTGGCGCGCTCGCGCTCCCAGTGCCCGCCGATCCATTGCCAGTTGCCGTTCTGCCAGTCCCAGCGGCCCCGGTTCCACACGAAGCCGGCGCGCACGCCGGGGCGCTCGTCGCGCAGCGCTGGTGGGGCGGCGGTCGGATAGCGCGAGACCGGCGCGTCGATCCAGTCGCCCTCGACGAGGACGAAGCTGCCGTCGCGGGGCTCCCAGCGCGGCTCGCGCCAGCGCTTGCCGATCCGCTCGCGCTCCCAGCGACCCGGGGTCCAGCTCCAGCGGCGGTCGGGGCGCCGCCAGTCCCAGCGGCCGGCGATCCATACATAGCCGGCGCGGTGCGCGTCGTGGCGGTCCTCGCGGGCCGGCGGTGGCGCTTCGCGGGGGCCGAGGTCGACCTGGCGCGGTGGCGGGGCGGGTGGTGCGGCGGCCGGTGGCGGTGCGGCGGGCGGCGGGCTCTGGCGGTGATCGCGGACCACCTGGGCAGACGAGCTCGCCGCGGTCGCGAGCAGCGTCGCCGCTGCGACCCCGGTTGCGACGAGCACTCGATGTAGCTGAGAACGCATAAAGTCTCCTGGCCTCCTGGCGTCCGACGTGGACGGGGGCAACCGCTGGTTATTCATGATGCTCCTCGGGATACCGCGCGGGGATCCTCGATCGTCAGGGTAGCCCGAAGCCCGCGGGCCGAGCGTCGTGTCGGATGGGCTTCACGGTCCGACCGCCGCCGCGTCGCACGATCACGACGACCGTGAACCGTGCCCGAACCGGGCGCGAACCGGGGTAAGGTGCGCGCAATGAAGTTGGCCCGGTTCTTCGTGTGGGCGCTGGTGGCGTGCTCGCACTCCACAGCACCCGTCAGTGATCCCACGAGTGCGCCGATCAACGTGCCGGCCCAAGCGCCGGCAAGCGCCGCGCCACCTGCGAGGCGCGCGGACGTGACGCTCAGTATCGTGGGTACGAATGATCTGCACGGCGCGCTGGAGCGCCTGCCGCTGTTCGGGGGCTTCGTGGCGAACCTCCGAGCGGTGCGGACGGCGGACGGCGGCGGTGTCGTGATCGTCGACGGCGGCGACATGTTCCAGGGCACGCTCGAGTCGAACCTGGCCGAGGGCGCCGACATCGTTACGGCGTACAACTTCCTCGGATACGCCGCGGTCGCGGTCGGCAACCACGAGTTCGACTACGGGCCGGTGGGCCCGGCGGCCACCGCGGCGACCGCGGCGGACGACCCGCGGGGCGCGCTCAAGGCCCGCGCGAGCGAGGCGAAATTTCCGTTCGTGGTGTCGAACATCCTCGATGCCACCACCGGCGCGCGGATCGCCTGGCCAAACATGCCGGCGTCGACCCTGATCGAGGTCGCGGGGATCAAGGTCGGGATCATCGGCGCGAGCACCGAGTCGACGCCCACCACGACGATGCCCGCGAACTTCGCGGGCCTCAAGATGGCGCGCCCCGCGCCGGCGATCGCCGAGCAAGCCGCGCAGCTGCGCGGCCAGGGCGCGCAGGTGATCATCGCCACGATGCACATCGGATCGAGCTGCCGGGACTTCGAGCATCCGGACGACACGTCGTCGTGCGACAAGAACGATGAGGTATTCAAGCTCGTCGCCGAGTTGCCCAAGGGGGCGGTCGACGTCATCGTCGGCGGTCACACCCACGCGGGGATGGCGCATCGACTCGACGGCATCGCGGTGATCGAGTCGTACTCGCAGGGCCGCGGGTTCGGCCGGGTCGATCTACGGATCGATGCCGAGGGCCACGTCGCCGCCGTCCACATCGACAAGCCGCACCGGATCTGCGCGATCGACAAGAACGGTAATCCCGTCCCGGTCGCGGAGTGCGAGCCGGGTGACTATGAAGGTAAGCCTGTCGTCCCCGATCCGGGTGTGCAGAAGATCGTCGACGCGGCGATGGCGCGCGCCGGTGAGCGCCGCCACGAGAAGCTCGGTGTCACGCTCTCCGACACGATCCGCAAGGCCTACTTGTCCGAGTCGGCCGAGGGCAACCTGGTCTGCGATCTGATGCTCGCGGCGCGGCCCGACGCGCAGGTCGCGCTGACCAACGGCGGCGGCTTGCGCGCCGATCTGCCGGCGGGTGCGCTGACCTACGGCCAGCTGTTCGAGGCGCTGCCGTTCGACAACCGGTTCGCGATCGTCGACGTCACCGGGGCCGATCTGCGGAAGCTCGTGACCACGAACCTGGCGCGCGGTGGCGGCATCCTGTCGTGGGGTGGGTTGACCGCGAAGGCGCGCTGCAAGGCCGACCAGCTCGACGTCCAGATCCGCGTCGCGGGCAAGCCGCTCGCCGACGCGGCCCACTACAAGCTGGCGACCAGCGATTTCCTCGCCTCCGGCGGCGATGGCGTGATCGCGCGGCTCAAGCTCCCCGACGGGGCGGTCCGGATGACCGACACGATCATCCGCGACGCGGTCGCCGAGGTCCTGCGCGGCTGGAAGGCGTCGCCCCGCGCGGCGATCGATCCCGGTCGACTGTATAAAAAGACTGCGCCGCGACTCGACTACGAGGGCAACCGGCCCGTCGAGTGCGGGACGAACCACAGCTCGGCCACGAGCAAGGAGCCGGCAGAATGACTGCGACGAGATCGGAAGCCACCACCTGGACGGAAGCAGCGGCCTGGTCACCGGCGAGCTGGACGACCAAGCCCGCCCAGCAGCAGGTCGCGTATGCCGACCAGGGCGCCCTGGCGCGCGTGATCGAAGAGATCGGCAGGCTGCCGCCGCTGGTCACCTCCTGGGAGATCGAGCGGCTGCGTAGCGAGCTCGCCCGCGCGGCGCGCGGCGAAGCCTTCGTCCTGCAGGGCGGCGACTGCGCCGAGAGCTTCGACGACTGCCGGTCTGATCCGATCGCGGCCAAGCTCAAGATCCTGCTGCAGATGTCGCTGGTGCTGGTGCACGGCACGCGCAAGCCGGTGGTCCGGATCGGCCGGATCGCGGGGCAGTACGCCAAGCCGCGCTCGGCCGACAACGAGACCCGCGGCGGCGTGACCTTGCCTGCGTACCGCGGTGATCTGATCAACCGCGATCCGTTCACCGCGGCGGACCGCGAGCCCGATCCCACGCTGATGCTGCGCGCCTACGAGCGCGCCGGCCTGACCCTCAACTTCATCCGCGCGCTGGCCGAGGGCGGGTTCGCCGATCTGCATCACCCCGAGTACTGGGATATGTCGTTCGCGGTCGGCAGCCCCAACGCTGCGCAGTACCAGCGCATCGTCGACGCGATCCGCGAGTCGCTCAGCTTCGTGTCGGCGATCACGGGCGTCGAGAGCGAGGTCCTGCGCCGCGTCGATCTGTACACCAGCCACGAGGCGCTCGCGCTGCCCTACGAGCAGGCCCAGACCCGCCAGGTGCCGCGCCGGCCCGGCTGGTACAACCTGTCGACGCACTTTCCGTGGATCGGCATGCGGACCGCGCAGCTCGACGGCGCGCACGTCGAGTTTCACCGCGGGATCCGGAACCCGATGGGGATCAAGATCGGCCCCGCGATGTCCACCGAGTGGCTGGTCGGCCTGCTCGAGGTGCTCGATCCCGACCGCCAGCCCGGCCGGATCACGCTGATCCACCGGATGGGCGCGGGCCAGGTCGGCACCAAGCTGCCGGCGCTGATCGAGGCCGTGCGGCGCGCCGGCCGCGAGGTGCTGTGGGTCTGCGATCCGATGCACGGCAACACCGAGACCACGGCCGGCGGGATCAAGACCCGGCGGTTCGACAAGATCGTCGAGGAGCTCGAGCAGAGCTTCGTGCTGCACACCGAGCTCGGGTCGCGGCTGGGCGGCGTGCACATCGAGCTGACCGGCGAGAACGTCACCGAGTGCACCGGCGGTGCGCGCGGGCTGTCCGACACCGATCTCGACCGCGCGTACAAGAGCCGGGTCGATCCGCGCCTCAACTACGAGCAAGCGCTCGAGTGCGCGATGCGGATCGCGCGCCACCTGCGCGAGACGAAGTAACGGCGGCGTGACGGCGCAGCCCGACAGCGAGCCTGCGGATCCCGCGGAGCCTGCGGCGACCGCGATCGCCACCGCGGCCGCGATGCCCGCGGATCGTGCAGCGCCTGCGAACCCTGCCGCGATCGCCCCCGCGGCTGCGATGCTCGCGGATCTTGCGGAACCTGCGAGCTCGGCGACTATCGCCCCCGCGGCAGCGATGGCGGCGAGATCCGGGATCGCTGCGAAGGTCGCGAGATCGGGGATCCCCGTCACGCCGGAGCGCGCGCGGCGAACCGACGAGCCGGTTGTCCGCGAGCCGGACGAAGGGATCTTCGATCGCGAGCTGCTCGAGCGGCTGTGGCGCAGCCTGTCACGCTGGGCGGTGCCGGTGATGATGGCGGGCGCCTATGCGCTGCTCGCGGTCACCTCGGAGACCGACGTCGCGGGCAAGTCGTGGATGGCGGTCGGCTTCGGGTTCGTGCTCGTGGTGTGGTTCGTGTTCCGCGCGCTGACCGAGACCGCGGCGCTGTCGCGCGCGCTCAGCGTCGGCGACACGGTGCGGCTGTTCGAGCTGGCCGCGCGCTACCTGCCGCGCAAGCGCCGCCCCGCCGATCGCGCGCCGTTCCTGGTCGGTCGCGCGCTGGCTCATCAGCTGCGCGGCGAGTTCACCGAGGCGCTCGCCGCGCTCGCCGAAGCACGCCCATCACCGGAGCTCCAGCCACTGGCGCGGGCGGTCCGGATCGGCGCGCTGGTCGAGCTCGGCCGGCCCGTCGACGAAGCCGCTGGCGTGGAAGCCCGCACGACCGTGGCTCCCGTGGCTTCGGCCGTGCCGGTGGTTCCGGCGGCACGGCGATCCCTCGCGCTGACCTGGCTCGCCGAGGCCGAGCTCGCCTGGCGCGACCACCAGCTCGAGGTCGCTGCGCCGCTGTTTGCGCGGGTCATCGACGACATCCGCGCCGGTGGCGCGACCCGCGCGATCGCGCATGTCTACGCGGCGCGGATCGCGGAGACCCAGGGTGATCCGGCCGCCGCCGCCCGGCACCGCACCGCGGCGGCGACCCTCGCGACACCAGATGCAACCTGGTTGCGCAGACACGTGGTTGTCGGCGATCTGTCGCCTGCGCCCGCCGCCCCCGCGCTCTAGGACGAAACTGACGTCCAATCCTGCGAAAAGTTTCATCCCCACGCGGGTCGGAACCCCGATGAGGCACTGACCTGAGTCACGTCCCCGCGGACGCGGCGATCACGGCGCGCGGCTACCGCAGACGCTGGGGGGCGAACCACGTGTTTGCCAGGGTTGCATGGGATGCGCAGTCGGCGTCCTGCCGCACGGCCGCGCCACCGATCCGGTGAAGCACATCGTCCGTGCGGATAGCTGGTGGGACGCGACATGGCACCGTGGCCGGCCTGTTCGAGGCACCGACATTGACCATTCGCCGGATGCTCGAGCTCGAGGCGTCCGTGATCCTCGAGCTCGAGGCGTCCCTTACGAATCGCCAAACCTCGAGCTCGTATGAGTATTCCATCGCAAAGACACTGCGCCACTCGGGCTTGTAGCCGGGAATGTCGGAATCCCAGGAGATGGTCGTCGCCGCCGTGGCGGTCTCGTAGCTCGAGGTAAGCTGTTTGTGACGTTCGACGAACGTGTCGCCGACAGATCCACCCACCCAGAGGTCGATCGTGTCGTGACCCGGTAGGGTTTTCCACGTGAAGCCGCGGTCCGGATCGACCGGGTCGACGCTGGCGTCGATCACGTCGGGCGCTGTGAACACCGTCGACACTCCCGGGACCAGCGCGCGACTCATGCCTCGGAATATTCCGTCATCAATATAGCTGAATATATCCACGAGCACTCGCTGCTTGTCGCCCGGTCGCAGGACCGAGTCCGGTACGACGCCGACCGTGGCGCCGACCGGCCCGTTGGTGACAGTCATTGTGGTCGAGGGCGTGTATAGCGTGAAGCCTGCGCTGACATAGTCGACGCTGCGCAGATTGGTCACGGTCAACGGTAGCTGAGTGAGCGGCACGCCCTCGGCAGCAACATCGATCGGCGGCACCACGATCCCCTCGGTGAGGGGCAGGTCGCGGCGTATCGCGATGTGATCGCCGTCGGGCGCGAACATGCTGGTCGCCACCAGATCAGCGACGCCTTCCGGGACAAGGAGGTCGAACTGCCAGTTGCTGGCGTCTCCCGAGCCTCTGGAGGGGCCGAGCGTGACGACGCCACGCTGCACCATCGTGCCGGTGACCGGCACGAGCTTGGATGGTGGTACGTACCTCACCAGACACGGCATCTCGAACTCATGCGGATCGTCGAGGGTGCGGGAGGCCTCCGCGAGCTCGACCTCCAGGGCGCTCTCCATGCAAACGGCGACGACCGTGTAAAGGCCATGGACGTTCATCAGGTAGCGACCGGGAGCCGACGCAACGGGAGCTTGCCAGTCTGCGTTGGTGCCATCGCGGAACAAGATGAGAGAAGGCGTTTCGGGCACCGTTACCGCGATCTCGACGGACATTGGCGCCTCGCCGGGTACTGCCACCCCATCGCTGGGGGCGTTCATCCCGTCGTAGGGCGCCTCCATACTGTTGTTGCAGGCGCCCGCACCTGCGAGCGCGGCGCAGCCCACTGCGAGCAGGAGGCCAGACTTTGATCGTGTGTGCATGGCAGTGGCGATATGGTACGCGAGAACGACGCTGCAGGCTGATCGCCGACCGAGGCTGTCGCGATTCTCAGAACCGGCCGAGCGCGGCGAACCCGAGGCTGTTGGCGCCGAGCTGCGGCACGACGGACAGCTTGCCGTCGCCGGGTCCCCGGGAACCCGACTCCTCGCGAGACGAGTCGGTGGGCGACCGGAGCCAGAGGTAGACGCCGACCCCAGCGATCGCGACGCCGGCCACGCCGACCGCGGTGCCGACGTTACCGAGGGTATGCGCTTTCTGGACCCGCGACTGGCCTTCTGCTTCGCAGCGCAGCATGTCGTCGCACAGCCCGTCGCCGGGCTGCTGATGCCCGAACTGCGCGTGGTAGAGGTGGCGCGCGTAGAGGCCGACCGCCAGGCCGACCCCGGCCACGGCGCCGCCGACAAAGGTCGAGACCTGGCCGATCCGGCGCTGCGAGCTGTGGACGACGATGGAGCTGGCGAGCGGCGGGATCACGACGTCCTGGTGCGCCCCGCGGGCGATGACCAGCGTGGCGCGATAGGTCAGCCGCGCCGGCGCGCTCACCGCGATCATGCGCTCGCCCGGATCGACCGGGATATTGGTGAGCGCGTCGAGCGCAACGATCCGATCGTCGAGCAAGATCATGGTGTCGGGGATGCGCTCGGTGAGCGTGATCGCGAGGTGGGGGACGTCCGGCGCCAGCTGGGCGATGTGGTCCTCGGCGGCGCGCACGTGCTCCCGGAGCCCTTGCTCGAGGGCGCGGTCGCGCGCCTCGGAGAACTTGGCGACCGCCGAGGCGATCCGGCCGAGCTTCTCGTCGCACAGGGCGACGTTCAGCAACGTGCCGATCGCCGCGGGGTTCTCGCGCAGCGATTCGTCGAACTTGCCGCAGGCCTGCAGCAGATTGGACCCGAGCAACGCCTTGCCTTCGGCGAACAGCCGATCGGCTCGCTCGATCTTGGGATCGGCTTTGGGATCGGCTTTGGAACCCGATTTGGCGTCGGCCTTGGTGCCCGATTTGGCGTCGGCTTTGGGGCCCACTTTGGGATCGGCTTTGGGTCCCGCTTTGGAAGCGGGCTTGGCCGGTTCAGCGGATGCGCTGCCCCCGGCGGCGAGCGACGCAACGCAGGCGGCGATGACCGCGGCGGCGATGCGGGTGCCGCGGATGAACCGACGGCAGGGTCTGCGTGCAAGGTCGCCGATGGCGCTGACGTCCGCGTGGCCGCTCGGCACCATGGGGCGCGATGATGTCGAGATCAACGTGCCCGGCACTTCCTGGAACGAGACCCTGTCACCGGGGGGACGATCGCATGCGGCAGCCCTGCGCAGGGAAGCCAAAACGGATCGCTGGGTTTGACCGGTACGCTCACTTTCCATGGCGGCCAGGTTCTGCCGGTGGGCACGCGCCCGAGCCGTGAGCATCCGCGAACACGTCGCACGCGGGCTTGCGCGGCGACTTCGGAGCCGGCGCGGTTTCGCGCTTCGCAGGCTCCACGGTTCGCGCGCGCACCACGGGTGCGAGCTTGTCAGGCCTTGGGCGCGGCGGCGGCGGGACCGGCTCGTCCGCACGGACGCGGTTCAGCTCGGGGCCGGCGGCGGGGCGCAGCTCGTCCTCGCTGACTCGGTTCAGCTCGGGGCCGGCGGTGGGGGGCAGATCGTCGGCTTTGACTCGGTTCAGCTCGGGGCCGGCGGTGGGGGGCAGATCGTCGGCTCTGACTCGGTTCAGCTCGGGGCCGGCGGTGGGGGCGAGATCGTCGGCTTTGACTCGGTTCAGCTCGGGGCCAGCGGTGGGGGGCAGATCGCCGGCTTTGACTCGGTTCAGCTCGGGGCCGGCGGTGGGCGGCAGCGGATCCGCGCTCGGCTTGGCCACGGGGGCGCGAACCACGGGCTCCGGGGCCCGGCTGGTTGGCGCCGGCACCGGATCGCGAGCCAGCGACACAACGACCCCGATCGACGCGGCCACGGTGAGCGCCATGACGACGAGGAGCGCGCGCTGCCGCGGGCTGCGCCGCGAAACGGCGAGCGTATCGCTCGGTAGACCTGCGGCGGCGGTGGCGGCCTGGCTCAGGTCGTCCATCGCGATCGCCGGATCGGACGAAACCACGGGGCGCTCGGCGCTGAGTGGCCGGACCGTGCGCGACACACCGTGGCCCGCATCCCAGTCGGCGATCTGGCTGCGCCGCAGGGTGCGCGCCATCCGCTCCACCAGCACCTGCGCCTGGTGCGGATCATGGGCAAATGACACGAGCTCCGCGCCGAGCTCGGCCATCGACGCGTAGCGCTGCTCGGGCAGCTTCTCGAGGCAGCGCAGCAGCACCTGCTGCAGCGCCGCGGGCGTCTTGGTCATCTCGCCCGGCGCGTCGATCGCGACCTTGACGCACATCTCCGAGAAGCTCTCGGCCTCGAACGGTCGGCGGCCCTCGAGCAATTCGTACAGCACCGTGCCGAGCGACCAGATATCGGTGCGTGCGTCGACCTGCCGGGCCGAGCGCATCTGCTCGGGGGACATATACGCCGGTGTGCCGAGCAACGACTGCGTCTGGGTGAGCTCCAGTGCGCCGCTGGCCAGCGCCTTGGAGATCCCGAAATCGAGGACCTTGATCAGCGCGCTGCCGTCGGGCCGCCAGGTCACGAACAGGTTGGTTGGCTTGATGTCGCGGTGGACGATGCCGATCGAGTGGGCCTCGGCGAGCGCCTCACACACCTGCAGCGTGAGCTCGATCGCCCACGGCAGGCCGATACTACCGCGCTCGGCGAGCAGCTCGCCGAGGTCGTGACCCTCGAGGTACTCCATCACCATGTACGGCACGTTGGTGACCGAGCGGCCGACGTCGGTGACCCGCGCGACGTATTCGCTCTTGAGCTTCGAGGCGGCCTGGGCCTCGCGCATGAAGCGCTCGACCGCGTCGGCATCATCGAGCACATCGCGGCGCAGCATCTTGATCGCGACGCGCTCGTTCAGCGCCAGGTGCGTGCACAGCGCGACCACGCCCATGCCGCCGTGCCCGAGGATCGCATCGACTCGATACTTCTCGAGGAAGATCTCGCCAATGCCGACGCCCGCGTCGATCGATCTCGGAGGAATGGACACGCTCACACAGACTAGCGTGGCACCTCCGTGGGCTCAACCACGGCGATCCATCGGCTCGTGCTGCGTGCGGTTCATCCGTGGATCCCCGCAGCGATCCGCTGCAGTCCACCGCGACCGACGGAGTACATGTCTTCTCGATCGGCTTGCCAGCGCGGACGCCGGCTGTGCCCACACCGGCGGGCTGGCGGGCTCGAGCCGTGTCGAACAACGCCGACTTCGTCGGCTGTCACCACGTCTGCTTTCGATCTGTCTGTCGCCGTAACCGGCGACAACCTGTACGGAATCGTCGCTCGATGACGCGCGACTCCGGTGTCGAACTATGCCGTCACGGCATGATTCGACCTCTTCAGTGCGGGATCTGATGGATCTTCAGGATATTGGTCTGCATACCGGAGCCCACCGGCACCGCCATCGTGATCAGCACGTTCTCGCCGGGCAGGGCGAGGTTGCGTTCGATCATCGTCGACTCGACCCGATCGATCAGCTCCTCGGTGGTCGCCGCCGGAGAGATCAGCACCGGGGTCACGCCCCAGATCAACGCGAGGCGTCGAAACGTGACCTCGTTGGTCGTCAGGCACACGATGTTCGAGTCGGGGCGATACTCCGACACCAGGCGCGCCGCGCCGCCGGACTCCGAGACCGCGACGATGGTCTTGAGCTTCATCGCCCGCGCCGCGGTCATCGCGGCGTGCGCGATCGCGTTGGCGGGAACCTCGAGCTGCAGATCGGGGACCTCGACGTTGGCGCGGTAGTACGCGCTGCGCTCGATCTCCTCGATGATCCGCGCCATCGTCTTGACCGCGTCGACCGGGTACTGCCCCGAGGCGGTCTCGCCGGACAGCATCAGCGCGTCGGTGGCGTCGAGCACCGCGTTCGCGACGTCGGACGCCTCGGCGCGGGTCGGCCGCGGCGCGGTGATCATCGACTCGAGCATCTGGGTCGCGGTGATGACGATCTTGCCGCGCTTGTTGGTCTCCTCGATGATCCGCTTCTGCCACAGCGGGACCTTCTCGGGTCCGAGCTCGACGCCGAGATCGCCGCGCGCGACCATGATGCCGTCGGACACGTCGATGATGTCGCCGAGCCGCTCGAGCGCCTGCGGCTTCTCGATCTTGGCGATCACCGGGATCGACACCTGATCGACCGTGAGCAGCCGCTTGGCCTCGATCACGTCCTCGGGGCGCCGTACGAACGACAGCGCGACGTAGTCGACGTTGTGGCGGAGCGCAAAGCCGATGTCGATGCGATCCTTCTCCGACAGCGCCGGCGCCGAGACATCGACCCCCGGCAGGTTGATGCCCTTGTTGTTCTTGAGGATCCCTCCGGTGACGACGATGGTCTTGACCTCGCGGTCGGCGACCGAGGTCACCGCGAGCGCGAGGTAGCCGTCGTCGAGCAGGATGTGGTCGCCGGTCTTCACGTCGCGCGGCAGGCCCTGGTAGGTCGTCGAGACCCGCCGCTCATCGCCGAGTACGTCCTCGGTGGTGATCGTCAGCTCGGCGCCGACCTTGAGCTGGACCTGGCCGTTGGCGAGCTTGCCGATCCGGATCTTGGGACCCTGGAGATCGAGCAGCGCCGCGATCGCTTTACCGCGGCGGTCGGCTTCGGAGCGCACGATCTGGAGCATCCGGGCATGATCGTCGTGGCTGCCGTGTGAAAAGTTGAGACGGGCGACGCTCATCCCGGCGTCAATGAGCTCTCCGATTCGCTCCGGCGTCGACGATGACGGCCCGAGCGTGCAAACGATCTTCGCGCGTGGCATGGCGCGGCGAAGTAGAGCACATCTTCATATTTCACATGCGGGCCGCGGTTACGTCTTGCTGTGGTCCGAGCCGGTGGGATATGACGCCGGCCGATGCCGCCTATGACGATCGTGGGCATCGCCGCCGTGCTCGCCTCCACGGGCTGCACCGTGCGCCACGCGCGGCCCATCCTGGCCGGCCAGGAGATCCGCGTAACGATCATTCCTACCGCGGACATTCACTCGCGGTTGTTTCCGTATCATTTCAGCCCGCACAGCCCGCACGGCCCGCACGGCCTCGACCCGGACTTCGGGCGGCTCCCGGCCAACGCGCTGTTCGGTGGGATCGCGCGGATCTCCACGCTGATCCGCCAGACGCCGAACCGCTCGCTCCGGCTCGACTCCGGAGCCTGCTTCCAGGGCGCGGCGGTGTTCTACGAGCTCAACGCCGAGGCCGAGCTGCGCGCGCTGGCGTTGCGCGACATCATTGCGCCGCGCGACCCGAACGTAGGAGAGCTGCGTGCGTAGATCGATGCGAGTGGTTGTCGTGGTGGCGCTGGCCGCGCCGGTCGCCGCATCGGCCGTTGCTCCGGCGATCGCCTGGGCGCAGCCGGCCGAGCCGCCGGGTGGTCCGGATGGTGGCCAGGCCAGTGGCGCGCGCACGGCCGCGCCGATCGACGACGGGCGGATCCGCGAGCTCGTCGACCGTGAGCTCGCCCGGATCCTGACCGAGCGGGCCGCCAAGGAGGCCGCCGAGCGCGCCGCCCGAGAAGTCGCCGAGAAAGAGGCGACCGCGAACGAAGACCGCGGCGACGTCCGGGGCGCAAGCGGCTTCATGGATACCCGACTGGCGTTCACGATCACCAACGAGAACATGCTGGTGAAGCCGGGCGAGACGACCCCGAGCGTGCCCGGCTGGCACTTCGGCATGCCGAGCTCGCTCGGTGTCCTGTTCTTCGATAACTACGACACCCGGTACTCGGGATTCGAGACTCTGTCGCACGCGACGATGTACCGCCAGTACAGCAAGGGCCACCTCGAGGCCGAGGGCGCGTTGGTCATCCGCATCAACGCGCTGACCGAAACCAACATCGGCCTGTCGGACGACGGCACGTACCTGACCCTGACCGACTGGAAGGACCCGACTCACAAGGACCCGACCCGGATCAGTCTCACGGCGTTCCCGGTCTCGGCGGACCGGTTCCGGCTCGGCTACTCGTACCGACTGTCATGGGGGGGTAACCCGGAGTACAAGCGATCGACGTCGTCGGTCCCCGGCTTGAAGCTGCAGTACGACGGCAACAGCGTGTACGCGTTCGTGGGTGCGAAGAGCGCGCTCGTGGTCGACCGGGGTGACGGCGAGCAGAAGGCCGCGCTCGGGGCGCTGGCCGGTGCGGGGATCGATCCGATCCCGATGCTTCGCGTCGAGGTCAACGGCGGGTACTTCGACCGCGGCCGCAACGAGCTTCAGGACGTTCAGGGGAAGAAGGTCCGGCTGTTCGGCGCCTCGGCGCAGGCGTCGATCCATCAAGGCATGCCGCTTCGGTCGTCGGTCGACTACCGGTTGTACAAGTTCAACGGTGAGTCGGTCAGCGGGCTGTTTGCTCCCGAGACGTACCCTGGCGGCCTGGCCTGGCTCGCGCAGAGCGAATTCACCGTCCTGGGTCAAACGCTGAAGGACCCCGAGGCGACCGGATCGACGGTCAAACAGTTCGGCATGGCCGGCGACCTCAACGTCCGGGTGAAGATCGACCGGCTGCGGCTGCGGCTCGATCTCAGCTACCGCGATCTGGCGTTCATCCTGCATTCGCAGCCGAGCTTGCCGCCGTACGAGGACTTCCCCGCGGAGTACTCGACGTCCGCCGACTTCTTCGCGGCGGTCGGCGCCGACAGGAACTGGGGCGACTGGTTGACCCTGGGCCTGATCGCGGGGGTCGAGAAACCTGCGACCTTGACCTCGCCGAACGGCGTCCCCGGCGCAGAGCCCGACGCGATGGGCGCGTCCACCGCGGTCATCCGAAACAACAATACCGACACCCTCATCACCATTTTGCCGGCGGGCGAGAGCGCGGTCCCCCAGTACGCCCTGAAGGCCACGGCCAGGTTCGATTTCGCCAATATGTTCTCGGCGTTAGTGGAGCTGTTTTACAGCCACGACGGCAACCAATCGCGCTATCGCCGGATCTGCGACGACCCACAGACGTGCCCGTTCGCCTACCAGTTCGGTGCGTTCCATCAGCTCGGCCTGAACGCGACGCTGCAAGCGCGGTTTTGACGGTCGGGCGCCCGGTTTGGCGCGGTTTATCGTCACAGTCAGGGGATGGTGAGTTTCCGGACCGGCCGGCTCGGGCGCGCGCGGGTTCGAGGCTAGACTCCGATAGCCCAAGCGGAAATGTCGTTCCCCGGGCGGTTATGACGAACGCGATCGAAGGCGCAGCGCGCGAGGAACACCCGGCCGAACCTTCGGCCATCGGTGCCGCCTCGGAGGCCTCCACGGATCGCTCAGCGCCAGGCTCCGGTGTCGGGGCCGATTCGTTGGCGCCGGTCACCGCGGCGATCCGCGCCGGCATGCGGTTCGTGGTGCGCGTCGTCGATCGAATCGTGAATGGTATCCGATGTGTTGCGCCGCTGGTGCTCGGTCTCAGCTGCCAGTCGACGAACGACGTGACGATCCCTGCGCCGGCCGCCGCGATCAGTGCGCCTGCCGTGCGGGAAGCGCCCGCACCGACCGGGCCGCGTCAGCTCGGGAAGTTCACGATCACCTTCTACTATGTGATCGGCGAGGACGAGGTGAAGCCCCCGCCCGTCATGGTCGCCGCGAATGACAACCACGAGCCGGCAAGCGTCGGCGGTGAGGGCGAAGCCAGCGATAGCGACACCACGCTCACCGCCATCGGCGCAGATCCCGTCACGCTGTATGCAGGCGGCGGTCATTGCGAGCCGATCTCCGACGTCTCGAAGGAATTTGCGTCGCAGCTCGCGCTGCAGGGCACGGGCAAGCTACGCGATGGACGCGTCGTGAACATCTGGGGAGCCTGCAACTGCAAGCGCTCGCCATGCTTCAAGGTGACCCATGCTCAGTGGGGCACCTCGGGGAGCGGGAAGCCGCTGCAGCCGTTCCGGACCATCGCGGTCGATCCGAAGGTCGTGAAGCTCGGCTCGTTGCTCTACGTCCCGCTACTCGAAGGTCGGCTGATGCCGGGACGCGCGCCCTGGGGTGGGTACGTGCACGATGGCTGCGTGGTCGCTGATGACACCGGCGGTCACATCGCGGGCAACCGGATCGACCTGTTCGTGGGCCGCAAGGCGTACTTCATGGGACTCGGGTTATCCGGCAGCGGTGGCAGCCACGCGTGGGCACGCCACGTGCCGGTGTTCGATGGCACCGGCATCTGCGAGCGCCAGGGCCGGCGCGTCGCACGCAAGTCCGCTTCCATCTGACCAGCGGGCTTGCCCCAGGCTCCGGATTCTACCGCACGCCGAGGCCGAGCCGGGCGCGAAGGGGGATCCAGGCGGGCTGGGCGATCGCGGTGATCAGGTGGGCGTGGGGTTCGCCGCGGCCGGTGGCCAGGTCGGCGATGGTCTTGGGATCGCCGCCGAGTAGCAGGGCGGCGCGGTCGGCACTGCGCTCGCATGCGGCCATGTACCGATCGACGTCGAGCGCGGCCGGGGCCACGGTGGCGAGCAGATGCTCGAGGCGGGTGCGGGTCTTGACCGGCAGCGCGGAGCGGACCACGTCGTCCTGGCGGCGCTGGACGTCCGCGTCGGTGACGAGGGCGGTCGCGGCGTCGCGAAGCAGCGCAGGGCCGAACAGCCGGACGATCGAGGCGACCAGCCGCCTGGCATCTTCGAGCGGCAGGCCGGCGAACGCGACGTGCTCGGGCCGGGTCAGCTCGATCGCGCGCGTGAGGATCGCCCGGATCTCGGCGGTCGGGGTCGCGGGCGACAGCATGCGCGGACCGAGCACGATCACCGGGGTGGCGGCGCTGACCACCGTGACGTCGGCGCCGGCGTTGCGCTCGTAGAGCATCACGGCGCCGGCACCGAGCGCGGTGGCGATCCGCGGGAACATCGCGGTCGCCGCGGCGCTGCGGGTCGCGGGGACGCGGCGGGCGCCGGACACCTGGTTGCGCGCGAGGTTGTCGTCGAGATCCGGCCAGACCAGGGCCGCGGCGTCCGACAGGATGACCGCGACCTGGCCGAGCGCGCTCTGGTCCGGATCGCTGACCAGCGCGCGATCGCCGTCGAGCGCGGCCTTGAACGGCTGGTCGTCGTGCATCGCGTGCGGCGTGTGGACCGACAGGAACGCGCGCTGGTGAACGTCGGCGGTGTGGCCGCAGGCGAGGGCGAGCTCGAGCGTCGCGCGCGCCGCGTCGGCGGCGTTCTGGCGGCGCAGCTCGTCGGCCCAGATCACGAGATCGCCGAGCGCGCCGGTGGCGGCGGTGATCGCCTGGAGATGGACCGCGATGGTCTCGCGCTTGGTGGGATCGTTGGCGGCCCGGAGCAGCTCGACGAGGCCGCGCCGCGCGTCGGTGGCGCCGTCGGACTCGGGGGCGATCGCGATCGCGCGCTCGTACGCGGCCACCGCCTGGCGGGCATCGCCGCGCTGGGCGCGCGCATGGCCGAGGCGATACGATAGCCCCGCGCGCCGCGCGATCTGCGCGGCCGGCAGCCGATCGTCCTTGGCCGTGAGCAGGCGGGTCAGCATCGCCGCGACGGTATCGACGTCGCCGTGCTCGATCGCCAGCCCGGACGCGAAGTCGACGGCATCGACGTCGTACGGATCGTTGTCGACCGCGCGCTCGGCCGCCGCGCGGGCACGCACGACATCGCCGGCGGCGAGGTAGTCGCGGGCGGCGCGCAGGTGGCGGGCGGCGCGATCGGCCGGGGTGGCACCGAACGCCGCGGTGAGCTCGGCGGTGCGCGCGGCGCCGGCGAGGTCTCGGCTGGCGTTCTGGCGCTCGAGCAGCTTCTCGAGCAGCGGGACGTGCTTGGCCTCGAGCGGCTGGGCCGCCGCGACCGCCGCCGCGAAGCACGTCCGGGCGCGCTCGTCGTCTTGCAGCATGACCAGCGCCATGTCGCCGAGCGCCTCGAACAGCCGCATGCGCTCGCTCGGCTCGTCGGTCGCGGTCGCCTGCCGGGTCAGGAGGTCGGCGGCGCGGCGGTGGTCGCCTTGCTCCATCGCGATCTCGGCGAGCGCCTGCAGCGCGGGCGCGTACCCCGGCTTGAGCTCGAGGGCGCGCGCGTACAGCGCCGGCGCCTGGGCCGGCCGCAGCGAGCGGATCTCGGCGAGCGCGGCGTGATACAGGCCGTGCGCGACCTCGGCCGGGTAGCGCGCGGCGTCGTCGTGGGTCGCCAGCGGCGACAGGTGGAGCGCGGCCTCGCGCCAGCGCCGGGCCTTGTAGCGGTTCTCGCCCAGCGCGAGCTTGATCAGCAGGTGGCCGCGGTGCAGGCGATCGGCGGCGACCAGGGTCTGGTAGGCCTCCTCGTCGCGGCCGAGCCGCTCGTGCGCGGTCGCGAGCCGGCGGTGCAGATCGGCGATCAGCGCCGCGGGCGCCGCGGCGAGCATGCTGCCGCTCACGACCTCGCGGAGAAACGCTTCGAGCTCCGACCACCGCGTGGCATCGGCATAGAAGTCGGCGAGCGCGATGATCGCCGGGATGTGGTCGGGGACGCAGCCCAGCGCCTCGAGCAACCGGCGCTCCGCGGCGGGCTCGACCCCGGCGGCGCGCGACAGCGCCGCGAGCTGGGTCATGATCCGCGCCTTCTCGGGCGGCGTGAGCGACCCGTCATCGAGCCGCTTCTCGAGCACGCGCGCGGCGCTCTCGGGGTCGCCGCCCTTCTCGACCAGCCCCGCGAGCGCCCACGTCGCGTCGGCGTGGTACGGCCGGAGCGCGAGCACGCGCTCGTAGGCGCCGCGCGCCGCGGCGGTGTCGCCGACCCGCGCCTGCAGCACGTCGCCGGCCGCCATCAGCGCGGCGATCCGGTTGTCCTCGTCGCGCGCGCTGTCGGCCTCGCGCAGCTTGGCGTCGGCGAACGCGCGCGGATCGTCGTCGGGGGAGGCCAGCTCGACGAGCAAGGCGATCGCGGTGGGGTGCTCGGGGACCAGGGTCAGCGCCCGATCGATCGCGCGGCGCGCGGCCTCGCGGTCGTCGAGCCGCTCGATCTGGAGCTGCGCGAGCCGGATCAGCAGCGCCGCGACGTCGCCGCTCGGCGCGGCGTTGGCGGCCTCGAGCGCGGCGATCCGGACCTCGAGGATCGCGGCGGCCTCGCGGTCGCGGTTGGCCTTGACCAGCGCGGCGACCAGCAGGTCGGCGAGCGCCGGGTCGTCGGGCGCGATCGTCCGGGCGTGGCGGAGCGCGGCCGCGGCCTCCTCGGGCGCGGCCAGCCAGTCGAGCAAGACCTGCGCGCGCCGGGCGAGCAGCGCCGCGCGCTCGGTGGGCTCGCGCTCGAGCGCGGCGCGCCGGCGCAGCACGTCGGCGAGCTCGGTCCACCGGGCGTTCGCGGCATACAGCGTGTCGAGCGCGCTCCAGGCGTCGCTGTCGTCGGGCCAGATCGCGACCAGCTGGCGGTACGAGTCGATCGCGCGCTCGGGGAGCTCGAGCTCGTTCTCGTAGATCCGGGCGATCGCGCGGACGGCGTCGCGCGCCTCCGGCGTGCCCTCGGCGATCTCGCCGACCCGGCCGAGCGTCTCGATGACCTTGGACCACCGGCCGACCGAGCCATAGAGGTTGGCGAGGTGGACGAGCACGCTGGTGTCGGCGGGGGCGAGCAGGCGCAGTCGCTCGAACGCGTCGATCGCGTCGTGCGGCCGGGTCAGCTTGTCGGTGTAGATCGCCGCCAGCTCGCGGAGCAGCTGCGCCCGCTCGGACTCCGGCGCGGCGGTGCCGAGCCGCGGATCGGTGCGCTCCTCGAGCGAGGCCGCGAGCTCGACGTAGCGGCCCTGGGCGCGGTACAGCGCCTCGATCCGCGACCTCGCGATCGCCTCGTTGGGCAGCATGCCGAGCACTCGCCGCAGCTGGGCCTCGGCGTCGCGCGGCTTGTTCTGCTCGGTGCGGATCGTCGCCACCTCCATCAGGAGATCGGCGGCCTCGACCGCGGTCTCGGCCTGCTCGGCCACCCCTTCGTAGAGATCAGCGAGCCGATCCCACTCCTTGTGCTCCTGGGCGACGCGATGCAGCCGCGCGCGGACGTCGGCGTCACCGCCCGGGGCGCGGCGCGCGAGCGCGAACGCCCGCGCGAGCGCGTCGAACGCGCGCACGACGTCGTTGCCACCGGTCTCCCAGACCTCGGACGCGCGGTACAGCCAGCGCAGCCGCGACGCCGCGTCGAGCGCCGGCATGCCCTCGTACGCCATCGCGAGCTCTTCCCACGGCGACTCGAACGATCGGTTGGGCAGCGTGGGAAGCGGGGCGCGCCGCACGTTCGCCTGCGTCTTGCGCGGGGCCGGCGGAGGCGCGACCGCGAGCCGCGTCGGGCCGCGGTGTGGATCGGGTGCCGCGCTCAGGCTCTGGCTCGCTCCGGGCCCGGGCCCGACTCCCGGCAGCGACGACGATGCGCCGGGGCGGATCTGCGGTGGCCGCGGGGGCGGCTTGGGCGGGCCCTTGGCGCCGGGCGGCAGGCGCGGTGGCACCATCATGCCGCGGAGATCGGTCGGCGACAGTCGCATCGTCGCGTCGTGGCGGACCGCGGCGCTCGGTCGCCGGGCCTCGATCTCGATCTCGTCGACCTCGAGCGGCTGGGTCGAGTCGCCGACCGCCAGGGTCTCGGGCGACAGATCGTCGACGTCGAGTGGCTCGGTCGCCAGCCGCGGCGTGATCATGCGCTGGGGCGTCGCGCGGCTGGATGCGGCGACCGCGCCGGCGACCGCGGCCTCGGCCTGGATCGCCGCGGGCGGCGGCTCGGCGAGCGGGGCGCGATCGACGTCGCGGTACTTGCCGATCACGCGCGCCAGCCGCCACAGGTGCGACGTCGTGTCGGTGTCATCGGGCTGGAGCAGCAGCGCGACCAGGTGGCTGCGAAACGCCCGCGGGGCGTCCTTCAGGTGGTCCTCGATCACCTGCGCCTTGCGGCGGAGCAGCTCGACCCGGCGGGCCGAGGTCTGAGCCCGCTCGATCAGCGCGCTGTCGACTGCGATCACGTCGCTCCACACGCGCACCTTGCCCGCGAACGCCACCAGGACCTCGCGGATATCCTCGCGGTCCGGCGCCCACGAAAACGCCGCGAGCGCGTCCGCCAGCGCGGCCTTGGGATCGCCGAGCCGGTCCTCGAGCACCCGGGCGCGCCGCAGGTAGAGCTCGACCCGCTCGGCCGGCGTCGCGGCCTGCAGCGCGACGTCGTACGCGTCGAGCAGCGCCTTCCACGACGGCCGGTGATCGATCTCGGCGGCCAGCCGATCGAGCTCGCCGAGCAGGCCGAGCTCGCGCGGCGCGGTGACCAGCGCCTCGGCGAGCACGGCGATCGCGCGCGGCCTATCGCCCAGCTTGCGCTCGGTCAAGGCGGCGAGCTCGCGCGACAACGCCACGAACCGCGCGGGCTCGGCGGGCCGCGCCGCCGCGCCCTGGCTCGAGCCGGCGGCGAAGCCGGTCGCGATCAGCCGCTTGCGCTCGTCGGTGATCACCTCGGCCAGCTCGTGCCACAGGCCGTAGGTCTCGCCGGCGCGCCGCACGTCGGCGAGCGTCTGCTCGTCGGGAGCCTCGTCGTGGGCCCGGTGCCACCACCGGAACGCGGCCTTCGGATCGCCGAGTTTTTCGGCGGTGGCCGCGGCGATCCGCTGGACGAGCGCCCGCCGATCCCCGGCGTAGGCCTCGGCGTTGAGCGCGTCGCTGCCGGGCACGCGCGCGAGCATGCGCTCGAGCATCGCGACGTGATCTTTCCACTTGCCCAGCCGGGCGAGCAGATCCGCGGTGGCGGCGAGCGCTTCATCCTGGCCCGGCTCGAGCTCGAGCACGCGCTTGAACGCCTGCAGCGCGCGCGTCGGGTCGGCGAGCCGGTCGCGGCAGATCAGGCCGATCTCGAGCCCGCGCGCGATCTTGCGCTGCGGCTCGGGGGCCAGGTACATCTCGCGCTCGGCGACTCGGACCGCGGCATCGAACTCACCGCGCGCCTCGTAGAGCCGGCGCAGCGCGGTGTGCGCGCCCAGGTGGTTCGGGTTGAGCTCGCGGATCAGGTGATCGAGGACCTTGATCGCCTCGCCGGGCGAACCGAGCTTGTGCTCGAAGATCTCGGCGCGGTCGATCGCCGCCGCGGTGGCGCGCGCGCCATCGTCGGCCGCGACCATGCCGGCGAACAGCGCGATCTGCATGCCGAGCACCTCGGCGAGCTCGCGCCACTTCGAGGCCGCCCGGTACAGTCGCGCCAGCGCGTCGAGCGCAGCGCGGTTGCGCGGGGTGAGCTCGAGCACGCGGTGCCACGCCCGGGTCGCGCGCACGGTGTCGCCGAGCCTGCGATCGAGCACCCCGGCGTAACGCTCGAGCTCGGGCGCGCGCGCCGCGGCCTCGGGGGTTCCCGGCACCGGCAACGGCCGGCCCCCGTCGAGTCGCTCGAGCACCTGCGCGAGCTCGGTCCAGCGCTCGGCGTCCTGGTAGAGCTCGGCCAGCGCCGCGAGCGCATCGCGATCGGCCGGCGAGGCGCGCAGGGTCTGCTCCCAGCGCTCGAGCGCCGCCAGGTCGTCGTGCCGGGCGGCGGCGATCCGCGCGAGCCGCTTGAGCAGCTTGGCGCGCTCGGCCGGCGAGCTCGACGCCGCCGCGTGATACTCGAGGGTCTGCTCGAGCCGCGGATCGCCGGCCTTGTCGAGCACCCGCTCCATGCGCTCGAGCGCATCGCGATCGCCGGTGAGTAGCTCGAGCACCGCGCTCGCCGCGTAGACCACGCCGTCGACGTCGGCGAGCCGGGTCTCGTACAGGATCGCGAGCCGGCGCAGCATGGTCAGCCGCTCGGCGCGCTTGGCGGCCGGCCACTCCTTGGGCGCGTTCGCCGGCTTGCCCGCGCGCGCCATCGCGGTCACCACCCGGCGGTCCTCGAGCTCGAGCATGCGGCGCAGCGTCTGGGCCAGCCCCGCGTCGTCACCCTCGCGCTCGTACAGCTCAGCGAGCGGCTTGAGGGTCTGATCGTCGTCGGGGTTCTCGGTGACGATCTGCTCGTACAGCTCGATCGCGCGGCGCGGCTCGATCTGGCGCTCTCGGTAGGTCTGCGCCATCTTCTTGAGCACGTTGGTGCGCTGGCTGGGGCTCGGCGCCGCCGCCACCTCGTCCTCGAGGCTCGACACCAGCTGCTCCCACATCTTTGCCCGGGCCGACAGCCGGCGCAGCGCCTCGACGACCTTGGGGCTGCCTGGCTCGAGCTCGGCGATCCGCTTCCACGCGTCGATCGCGCGCGGGATATCGCCCAGCCGGAGCTCGGCGAGCTGCGCGATCTCCTCGAGGCGGCGGACGACATCGTCATCGCCGGTGCTGGCCTCGCGCGCGTTGTCGAGCGCGAACTCCATGAGATCGATCAGGCCGCGCCAGTCGCGGCGCTCGCGGAAGTGGTCGATGTAGCGCGCCAGCGCCTCCTCGTGGGTCGGATCGACGCCGAGCGCCTGGTGCAGCAGCTCGGCCGCGCGGTCGCGGTCGCCCATGTGCTCGCGCGCGACCGTCGCGAGCTCGAGGATCTCGTCGACCAGGACGCTCGCCGGCGTCGCGGGATCCTGGCCGAGCGCGTTGATCTCGGCCTCCAGCAACCGCGACAGCGCCTCCCAGGACTGATCGGCGCGCAGCAGGTCGCGGAGCTCGCGGGCGGCGGCGCTGCCGGGCTGCTCGTACGCGATCAGGTCGCTCAGCACCTCGATCAGGCCGTCGCGATCGGGCAGCTGGTTTCTGTACAGCGCGGCCCGGCGGCGAAGCACCGCGGCGCGCTCGGCGGGATCCTGCACGACATCGCTGCGGTGCCGCAGCGCGCGGTCGAGCTCCTGCCACTGAGACGTGCCCGACAGCGCTTCCTCGAGCGCGATCGAGCTGCCCTTGGAATCCGGATCGATGCCGATCGCGCGGCGCAGGTAGTTGATCCCGGTGGTGTCGTCGCGCGCGGCCATCCGGCGGCGGCCGACCTCGACGAACAGCTCGCTCGCCCTGTGGCGCCACGCGCCGTCCGCGTCGTTGCGAAACCCGGGGGTCGCGTAGACCTCGGCGAGCTTCTCGGCGACCTCGAGCGACGTCGGATCGAGCCGCGACGCCTCCTCGAGGTGCCCCGCGGCGGCGTCGAGATCCTTGCCGCGGAGCGCGAGCTTGCCGAGCTCGAGCCGGACCCGGGCCTTGCGGGCGGCCGCGTCTGGCGTTCGGTCGCTGGCCAGCACGTCGAGCTCGGCCTGGTACAGCTTGGCGACCATCGTCTCGTCGCCGAGCGCGCGGTACAGCTGGCGTGCGGCGTCGAGCGCCTCGGTGCGCTGCGGCTCGAGCTTCCACGCCTGCTGGAAGTGCCACAGCGCGCGATCGATGCGGCCGAGCTGCGCGTTCCACAGCTCGGCGGCCCGGCGATGCTGTGCAGCGCGGCGCGGCACCAGGTCGGCCTTGCGACGAGGGTCGTTGCCCGCGCGCTTGCGCGCTGGATCGTGGAGCTGCGCCAGCTCGGCGAGCTCGTGCTCGATGATCTCGACCGCGAGCGCGGGATCCTCGGGCTCGACGATCTCGAGCAGCCGGTCGGTCGCGCGCTCGTTGCTCGGATCGATCTCGAGCGCCGTGCGCAGATACTCGATCGCGGTGGCGGTCTCGCCGAGCACGACCATCGCCTCACCGGCCTCCGACCAGGCATCCGCGGCCCGGATCGGATCTCGCTCGTGCGGCGCCCACGTCGCGCAGACGTCGGCGAGCAGCTCACCGCGGCCGGCGTCGCGCAGCTGCTGACGCAGCTCGGCGAACCCCCGGGCCTCCGGCAGCTGCCGGAACGCCACGACCCGCGCTTCGAGCGGATCGATCGTATCGTTATGCAGCGTGTCCTCTGACACAGGAACCCGGCGCGGGCCGCCACGTTACCACGCAGGCGCGCCACCCACCCCGCCGCGGCCAGCGGATCTGCTGGCGGATCGGACCTATCGACGCCAGCGCAGACCGGGCTCACGCGCTCGGTATCCCGATCGACGCGATCAATCCCGCCCGGCGAGCCAGGCGCCAGGCGCCAGGCGCGCGTGAAGCCCCTGCTTGAACCGCCGCCGGATGGTGGCTGGGTCGTTGGCCTCGAGGAACACGCGGGCCTTGCAGCCGCCGTGGCGCAGCCGATCCGATGCCAGCTCGGGGTCGGCGTCGTCGCCGGCATCGTCCGGCGTGCTCCCGGAGATCAGCCGAACCTCGATCTTGTCGTCACCCGCGACCAGCTCGCGAAAAAACATGAGCTCGGCATCGGTCGTCAACGTGACCAGGCCGACCGCACGATCCGGCGCGGGCAGGCCGGGGACCGGCGCGGGCCCACGATGATCGAGGTGGATCGCGAACACCAGCTCGCCCCACCGCGTGCCGGTGGTGCGCTCGACGAGGCCGACGATGCCGCCGCACGACAACCGGAAGCCCATCTCCACGAAGTACAGGCCCCGGGCATTCCGGATCGCGTCGATGTGGAAGGGTCCGTTGCTGTATCCCATCGCATCGATGCAGCGCTGGGCCAGCGCGCGGAGCGGTGCGTCCGCGGCGGTGCCCGGCCGTGCGATATGCGCCGCCTCGCGGAACCCGGAGAGCCCGCCACCCGCGGTCGTGTGCTCGCGAACGATGAGCTTGTCGCACACGGTGAGGATCGTCGCCGCGCCGTCGAACGCCACCGCCTGGATCGAGAGCTCGGTGCCCTCGATGAGCTCCTCGACGACCACGCGCGAGAAGGCGCCGTCGCCGCTATTGGTCATCGCGCACAGCTGGCCGATCGCGGCGGCGAGCGCCGGCGGGGCGTCGACGAGGACCACCCCGAGCCCGCTGCCGCCGTCCGAGGGCTTGACCACGAGCGGGTAGCGGAGCTGCGCGAGCTCGATCATCGCGGCCAGGTCGTGGCCCTGGCCGCGGACCTGGTCGAGCGCGATGGTGATGTGGCCAGGCTGCGCGACCTCGGGTGCGCATTCGGCCAGGACCGCGCGTTGCGCGGCCTTGTCGAGTGGCAAAAACGGCCGACGCCGGGCGTCGCGCGCCAATGGAATACCGAGCGCGAGTGCGGCCGCGTGCGCACAGGCGTTGTAGCGCTCGAAGCCCCCCAGCACGAGCCGCACCCGATCGGCGCGATCGGTCAGCGCCGCGCGAACCGCCTCGGGGCATCCGGGATCATCGATCCCGAGCTCGAGATCGAATGGCTGCCGGTCGAGCCGCCGGCGCAGCCGCAGATACGCGGGCGTCTCGATCAGGACGGCGGTCATCGAGCGCCGTCGCGCTTCGCGGAGGTAGGGATCGAGGCCGTCGCGGGTCGCCCCGATCTGCAAGAAGATGTCTGGATCACGGAATCGGCTCATGTGCATTCACTGCTCGAGATCAACGTGCGGGCGATCTGGCCCACGGGCGCCCACCGAGTTAGCCAACGATTCCACACGTCGCTCGTCCGCGAGCGGCATTCATGGCCGATGCGGTCGACGCCGGTTGATTGCCAAACTCGAACGGAATCTAGTCGATCTTCTGAGCCGCGTCAAACCGAAATAGGGAGCGGCGTGGTGATGGCTATACATAGTCGCGTAGGTCACGATGCGACGGTCCCTTGGTGATCGAGATCTCCAGTGCGACTCCGGAATCTGTCGAGTTGCCGCAGGCCGAGACCGTCGACGGCGATCTGCGATGAGTGCCAGATTGGCAATGTGTGTTCCAGATTGCCTCATGGGGCCACAGTAGATCTGCGCGACAAGCAGTTGTGCGCACGATGGTCATCGCTCCCTGGTGATCGCGTGGGTGGCGAGATCGTTGAACGAGTTTTGCCAGGCAGATTGGTGCGCTCGAATAACCGCCAGACGTGCTCAGCGCTGATCAGCGCCGCGCTGTCGCGGATCGCCGCGGCGGTTGCCGAGCGCGACGCGCGGGCTGGGGGCTCGGGCCGACGCGGATTGCGGCAGGACGGGGGATCGCTAGCCGTTGAACGGATCCGTCGGATGTGATTGAATTCACTGGAATTGGCAGTGAACGCCCCGGAACGAATCTCGATGGATCCTGATAGTGATCTGCTCGGTCTCGTCGCCCAGGGTGATATGACCACAGCGCTGCGACTCCTGATGCAACGGCATGGCGCCCCGGTGTACCGCTACTGCCGCGAAGCGCTGCGCGACGCCGCGCTGGCCGACGATGTCCACCAGCAGGTGTTCATCGAGGCCTATCGCGACCTGCCGGCGTTCAAGCGCCGGTCGTCGGTGCGCACCTGGGTGTTCGCGATCGCGCGCCACCGCGTGCTCGACGCCGCGAAGTCGCGGCGCCGCGCCGAGTCACATATCGACCGCGATGACGCCACCGTCGTCGTGGATCCGCGGCCGTCACCCGGTGACTCGATCGACGATGCGCGCCTTCACGACGCCTTGATGCGGTGCCTCGACAAGCTCCGCGAGCAGGTGCGTACCGCCTTGTTGTTGCGATTTCAGCAGGGCTTCACGTTCGAAGACATGGCAGAGATGTGTCGTGAGAAACCCGGCACCCTGCAGGCCAAGGTGACGCGAGCCTTGCCCGTGCTGCGCACGTGTATCGAGAACCGCACCGGAGGATCGCTATGACCGAGCCGCTCTCCCGGATCGAGGCGGCGCTGGCGCGTCTTGGGGCCGAGCACGAACCGCCGGTGGGCTGGGAGGCGCGGGTGCTGGCGGCCACCGCACCGGCTCCGCGCAAGCGCTCGCGATGGTGGTGGCTCAGCGTCCCGGTCGGCACGGTCGGCGCGGTCGCGGGCCTGCTCCTGTGGCTCGTACCCGCGCGGGGGCTCGCGCTCAACGTCGCCTTCGCGTCGCCACCGGGGGGCGCGGTGGTCCGTGGCAGCTCCCCCCACCGCGACGAGGTCATGCAGGTCACCGCGACCGGTGGCGACCGTTACCGCGAGATCCGGATCTACGTCGACGACGAGCTCGTGCTGATGTGCCCGCGCGATCCGACGTGCCACGGCTCCGAGCGCGCGGATCTGGCGCTGTCCCGGACCGGCACGTACCGGGTGATGGCGCTGACGTCGAGCTCGCCGATCCCGCCGCCGAACGATCCAGCCGGCGCCTCGGGGCCTCGCACGCTCGACCGCGATCTTGCACAGGTGCGCGACGCTGGCTTGACCCCGAAGGAGAGCACGTACACCGTCCGTTGATCGGCCGCGCTCGGCGTACACGGAGCCCGGCCGTTCTACGTTAGGAGCTGGATCTCCTCTTTGGCCTGGTCGTTTCAGCGCCTCGCTCGTCGAGGAATGCCGAACAATGACCGCGTTATTTGGTTCCAGCCCCTTGGCGGTGGATCTCGACCTTCTTGCCGAGGTGCATCGAGTCGAGGAACTTGGCGGCGTCGGGATCCGGCTGATCGGTCATCCGCATCGCGATGATCATGTACGCGCGCGCGGGTTTCGCCGAAGCGTAGATCCGCGCGATCGCGTGGATCGGTTGGCTATTGGGACCGGGTGCCTCGAACCACACCTCGCGGCCGTCGAACCCGTCGAGCCTCCGCGGCTTCTCCGCGGTGAGCTTGCCCTTGATGTTGGCGATCATCTGATCGCGCGCACCGTCGAGGGCCTTCTTGGTGTCGAACGGCGCGGCGGGGTCGACCGGGTAGGTGATCGCCGCCGTCAAGAGCGCGTGGTTTGCGTCGAACAGCGTGGCCATCTTGAAGTGCAGCGTGCCGAGCGGGCTCGGCGCCTCCTGGTCCGCCTCGGTGGGTGTGCCCGGGAACCGCACCGATAACAGCTTGTCCGGCTGGGTGTAGAGCACCCATCGCGGAGCCTCGGCGAACGCCGACGATACCAGGACTGCCAGGACGAGAGCACACAGCCGACCGGTCACGCGCATGTCGCGATGGTCGCACGGACGCACGCGGCGCGATGCCGCTCGATCGAGATGACTGTCTACCGGCTGGTAGCTGGCGCGCTCAATGTCTTGGGGCAAGGTCGACGTCTACGGCGTCCACGTCAACGCACCTGACTTGCGACGAAAATCCTCGGAGCCGGCGCTACCCCTACGTCCACGATCACGCGATCACGGCTGCACAGGGTCGCGGGATTTCGCTGCGCGTCGCGAGCGGTACTCGACGATCTGGTCTGCCGCCCCCGCTCAAGGGACTCGGATCAGACCCATCGTCGAACACCGGCGTCCGTCGACGGCTTCGAGGAGCTCCCCCGACCTTCGACGTTCAGTGATCGTCGTGGCGGGCGACCCAGCGCGTCAGCTCGGCCGCATCGGCAGAGCTGTCGGGGAGCGCGGCGAGCGCGGCGCGCATCAAGGCACGCGCGCGATCGCGCTGGACGGGCCACAACAGCTTGGCCAGCGCGCCCTGCAGCCGCGGCTTGTCGGAGGCGGCTGCGGCCGCCAGCGCCTGCTCGAGCAGCGCCCGGGCGTCGGGTGCGTGGAGCTCACCCGCGAGCACCGCGGTCTCGGCCAGCGCCGTGGCCAGGCTGCGCAGATCGCCGCTCTGCTGCGAGGCGGCGGCGGCGGCGCGGTAGTGGACGAGCGCCGCCACCTGATCGCCGCGAGCGGCGGCGCGGCGGCCGAGTTGCTCGGCGAGCCAGCCCGCGACCGCGGGATCGATCGCGTCGCCGGTCGGTGCCAGGCCCCACTGCAGCGTGTCGCTGGCGTCCGCGGGCGGCCGGTCGCCCCAGCGCGCGAGCAGGACACCGGCGCGGGCGTGCGCGAGGTGCGCCGACTCGGTCTCGCCGAGGGTATCGAAGATCGCCGCGACCTGGCGGTAGCTGGCCTCGGCGTCCTGATCGCGCCCCGCCGCCAGCAGCAGATCGCCGGCGGTGAGCAGCGCGTTCGCGAGCTCGGGGTGGGTGCCGCCCAGCGCGGCCTCGTACTCCTGGGTCGCACGCGCGATCAGGCGCAGCGCTTCATCGCGATTGCCGCGCGCGTCGCTGAGCCGGGCCTGCAGCAGCAGCGCCCGCGCGCGCACCGCGTCCGGCTCCTTGCGATCGGCCAGCTCGGCGAGCACGCGCTCGAGCGCCGTCGCCGCGGTCGCATCGGGAGACGCCAGCCGCGCTTCGACGAGCGTCAACCGCGCGGCCTGGGCGAGCGGGTGGCGCGGACCGTACAGCTCGCCGTAGATGGTGGACGCATCGCGCGCGGCCACCTCGGCACCGGCGAGATCGCCCCGTGCCAGCTGGGCGCGGGCCAGGTCGAGCATGGCGGCACCGCCCGCTGCGGAGTCGTCGTCGTGCAACGCCTGCGCGACCTCGCGCCGCAGCGCGACCGCCTCGCCGAGCTTGCCCTCGCACCCAAGGCTCTGGGCCAGCGCGCTGCGATACGCGGTCTGGTTTGTGGTGCGCCCGCCGAGCTGGATCTGCGCGGCGAGGTAGCCGCTCCAGAGCGCGCGCTCGGAGGCCGAGCACGACAGCGCCAGGCGCTCGACCGCGGCGGTCACGCCGAGCTCGGGTTGCCGCGCCGCGGCGGCCTCGAACGTCGCGGTCTCGAACAGCCGGCGCGCCTCCATCAGGTCACCGCGGTCGGCCGCGGTGTGGCCGCGGACCAGCGATTGGTAGCTGCGCTGCGCCGGATCCTCGGATGGCTTCGCGGTCAGCTGATCGGCTTCGTCGAGCATGCCGAGGCGGCGACGTACGTCGGCCTGGACCGCGCCGATCGGCGCCGAGGCAGGCGACGGCGCTGCGCTGGCGCACTGATCGAAGGTCGGCAGCGCGTCGGCCGCGGCGGCGGCGCGGACCAGCCGCCCGGGCGAGCCATCCTGCACCAGCTGGAGAAAATCGCTGGCGGCGGCATACGCTCGCGATGTGCAATCGAGCGGCGGGCTGTGCTCGTCGGGCACGCCGCAGAACCCGTGCGTCGCCTTGCGCCAGCCGCCCAGCCACGCATCGAACCGCGTCCGCAACACGTGCCACGCGTCGCCATCGATGGCGCCGTTGGCTTTGCGCAGCTCGTCCTGCCGGCTCGGATTCCACAGGGTGTCCCAGCCGGCCAGCGCGTGATCGCAGGTCGCCTCGGCCGCCGCGGTCGTCGCGGTCGCCCGGCGGTGCAGCGAGCCGGCGACGACCAGCCCGGTCGTGACCGCGGCGACCCCCGCGACGATCGCGGTGATCGTACGCGTCTTGCCGGCGAGCGGCCGGTGGCGCGACAGCGTGGCGACCAGGCTCGTCATCCGGTCGAAGCGCGCGCTGGGCTCGCGCGACAGTCCGCGCAGCACGGCCGCGGCGGCGGTCGCGGGGACACCGCGGGCCGATGGGGTGGCGACCCGGCCCTTGAGCAGCTCGCGCAGCCACAGCGCGATCGTGTCGCCGTTGAACGGTGGATGGCCGTACAGCCGATGAAACAGCGCGGCGCACAGCGCGAACTGATCGGACGCCGGCGATGGCGGCGTCCCGAGCACGAGCTCGGGGGCGGCGTAGATCCGCGGCCCCAGCGAGTTGGGGCCAGCGGCGAGCACGAGCGACTCGAACTCGCCGCTGGTCGGGTGGCGCCGCCGCGGCACGAAGCCGACGAACGAATCCTCGCTGCTGACCTGGTGGCTCGACGTCGTCCAGTCGTCGTTGCGGTGCGCCTGGGTCGTCGCCGCGCGATGGACGCGCGCCTCGCCGATGCCGAAGTCGAGCACGCGGACCCGGCCGTCGCGGCCGACCACGCAGCTGGCGTCCGAGAAGCAGCCGTGGACGATCCCTGCGTCATGCGCCGCTGCCAGGCCACGGGCCGCCTCCGCGTAGAGCGCGATCACCGCGTGGGGATCATCCCCGCCGGCATGCCCGACCTGTGATAACGGCGTGCCCTTCACGAACTCGTGGACGACGTAGACAAAGCCGGCATGCACGCCGACCGACAGCATCTGCAGCACGTTGGGATGCGAGAGCTGACACAGCTTGTGTGCGAGCGACACCAGCGCCGGGGTGGCCGGATCCTCGAAGTGCAAGTCGAGCTGCTTGACGACGACGCGCTCCTCGCGCTCCGGATCGAACGCCTCGTAAATGACGCCGTCCTCGGTGCCACCGACACTGCGAATGATCACATAGCGATCGACCTGGTGGCCCTTTTGCCACGGGAACGCCGGCATCAGTGGCGCCCGCCGGGCGGCGCGCCACGCGGTCAGCCGGTCCTGGATCTGGTCGAGCGATCCGCCGTGGCCGCTCTGGCTTCCGTCGAGCGGCGGCTCCGGCTGGCTACTCGCAAACAATAGATGACGGCACTCCGCACAACCCGCCGCGTGCTTCAGCGCGCGGGTGAATTCGTCACCGGATAAGCGCCCGTGCAGGAAGTCGTCCGCAACGTTTGCCTGAAAACACCTCGACACGATCGGCCTGGGCCAAACTATCCCCCGGCGCCCACGCGCCGATCGATACATATCGACGTGTACTCACTGACAGGCCACTACCCCGCGGGAACCCGGCGAATTTCCGCCGGTCGCGGCGCGTCACGCACCTCGATCCCGAACGTCAGTCAGTGAACGCGGTTGCGCCCGATGCGGGGGATTGCATGATCCGCCCTAGCGCCCACTGCACGGCGGCAGGCCGGTGCGCACCGCGACGGCGACGTCGGATTGATCGGTGAACAGGCCGTCCAGCCCGAGCCGGAAGAACAGCTTGAGCTCCTCGGGGAAGTCGCCGCGCAGGGTCGCCGCGCTGACCGGATCGCCGATCTGGAAGTCGGCGGGGAGGAACGTGTTCTCCGCGCGGAACGTGAACGCGTGGACCACCAGGTGTGCTGCGTGGGCGTCCGGGATCAGCGTCGTGGGCCGCAGCAGCTTGTTGGCCGCGTCGCGCGGCACGATGAGGTTCTTGTTGACGCCGATGCCGTCGGCGTAGCCAGCGACGTCGCGCAGCCCGGCCGGGGTGACCAGATCGGCGTACGTGCGCGGGTCCCCGGCGGCGACGAAGTCGAACGGCGCACCCGCGGCATCGATCAGCTGGATCAGCGGCAGCCGCGTCATCCGGTTGAGCTTCTTGAGGTTGGCGACCTCGAACGACTGGATGAACACGGCGTCGCGATGGTCGCGCAGGCCGGCGGCATCGAGGATGGCCACCAGCGGCTCCTCGAGTGAGAGCCCGATGCGCTGGAAGTATGTTGGGTGCTTGGTCTCGGGGTAGATGCCGATCACCCGGTGGCGCTTCTGGCCTTCGCGGCGCGCCAGCGCGATCACCTCTTCGAACGTCGGAATCTCGAACCGGCCATCGAACGTCGCGTTCTGCGGCCGCACCGCGGGCAGTCGCTCGCGGGCGCGCAGCGTCTTGATCTCGGCGAGCGTGAAGTCCTCGGTGAACCAGCCCGTGATGGTCACGCCGTCGACGACCTTGGTGGCCCTGCGCGACGCGAACTCCGGATGGCTGGCGACGTCGGTCGTGCCGGTGATGTCGTTCTCGTGGCGCGCGACGAGGTGGCCGTCGCGGGTCGAGACCAGATCGGGCTCGATGAAGTCGGCGCCGAGGTCGATGGCCAGCTGATACGACGCCAGCGTGTGCTCGGGGCGATAGCCGCTCGCGCCGCGATGGCCCAGGACCAGGGGCTTGGCGACCAGCGGACAGCCGTCGCGGCCGGCCCCGAGGTCGTGAAACCCGTCGGCGTGCGCCTCGGTACCGAGCGATGGCGCGACCAGCGCGAGCGTCACCCCAAGGGTCAGGCCGAGGCCGATCGGCGGGACGAAGGCCGTGGGGCCCAGCTGAGAATGAGTCTTGATGCGCATATCCAGTGCTCCTCGTGTACGACAGGTCGCCCTGTAGGTGCGGGCACCCTAGGCGGCGCATGTGGCTGCAGGCCGACGAACCTGCGACAGGTTCGCGAACCGAGCCGCACGTCCGGGTGTCCCGCGATGCCCCAGGTGCATGACATGACAAGCGGTGCGCGCCGTGCCCGCCGCGCATTCGTGGTCGCGAATCGTGGACGGCACCCAGGGAAGGACAGAAACTACGCGGATGACGAAGAAGCTTCTATTTTCCGCGCTGTTGGTGTCTGTGCTCGGCGGATCGGCCCTGGCCGATACCAAGGCCAAGATGGCCCCGGCGAAGCCGATCACGGTCAAGCTGAGCGACGCCACCGGCAAGTCTGTCGGCACCGCCAAGCTGTCACCCGATGCGGCCGGCGTGAAGATCACGCTGGCGGTCAAGGGCCTGACCCCGGGCGAGCACGCGATTCACGTCCACGAGACTGGCAAGTGCGATGCGCCCGACTTCAAGTCGGCGGGTGGCCATTTCAACCCGGAGCACAAGAAGCATGGGCTCGAGAGCCCCGATGGTCCGCACGCCGGCGATATCCCGAACTTCACGGTCGACGCCAAGGGCGGCTCGACCGCGACGATCATGGCGTCGGGGATCAAGCTCGACGACAGCGAGCACTCGGTGTTCACCGGCGGCGGCACCGCGCTGGTGATCCACGCCAAGGCGGATGATCTGAAGACCGATCCCGCGGGCGCCGCGGGCGATCGCGTCGCGTGCGGCCTGATCAAGAAGTGATCACCGCGGCGCAAGCCGCCGGCGACCCAAGGGTCGCCACCTACCAGCCGACCAGGACTGTCCGCAGGCCGGGTGGTGATCTCCCGAGGTCCGGTCGTGACTGACGGCCCCGAACGCTCGCCGTCCGTGCCCAGCCACCGGCTCGGATCGGATGAGCAGCTCGGCGCGTGCCGGGCCACACCAGCACCGCACGGCGCACGGGAGCGCGCCACGCTACGCGTGCGGTCGTCCTGACAGGCGCCCTGGGACCTCGGGAGATCACCCCCCGGCCGCCACAGCCGAGTGCCTGCATCGACGCGTCGTTCCGGAATTCTCGATATGAATAGCCGGACACCGGAGAGTGCGCTCGTGCACCAGGGTTCATTGCGTTGCTCGCGGAAGACTTGGGCTATTCGGCGGTGCTCGACGAGGCCGCGGTCGCAGGATCGATCCCTTGCGACAGGCTCGAGCCGAGCGATCCCAAGTCTTGCGAACTGGAAATTTCTAATCTTCGTCGAACGAAATCGATCACTTGGCGAGCAACGTAACGAGCTCTGGTGCACTGGCTGTGGGCCGTGGCGACGACGCTGTTGCGCTGGCCTCGGAATCAAACGGTCCCGCTCGCGTCGAATGGCTTGCCCAGCCGCGGACGGCTGCCGCTACGAATTCGCCGAGGGAACGGCGTCGAATGGCTTGCCCGGCCGCGGACGGCGGCCGCTACGAATTCGCCGAGGGAACGTCGTGGCACGAGATCGTCGCCCCGTGCTTCTTCCATCCTTCCGCCAAAAGCCAGGTTTGCGGACGAAAAACCTGCAGCGGATCGTAGGTCGGCGGGCCGCGCCACAAGAACCCCTCCTCCTCGCCGTACTCGGTCCAGTCCGGGAACATCGCCGCGCTCGAGAACCAGTCGATCGACCACGCGTTCATCGGCGCGACGCGATCCTCGCGGTGCTTCCGCCAGTTCGACATGACGTACCGGAGCGCGTGCCGCGCCTGCCGGGGCGTCGTGATGATCTCCGCGTGATAGCGGTCCGGAAACACCGTACCTCGACGCCTGGGCCCGGGCCGCCCCTTGCTGATCGCTGCGTTGAGGTGCTTGGCGGCCGAGATCTGAAAGCCTTGCATCCCCGACGCCAGCGCGGCCTTATCGCGGGCCTCGACGAGCAAGTGGACATGCGTGCGCTGGATGCTGAGGTGAACGATCCGAAAGTCCTCTCGCCGCGCCGTCGTCAGCGTGGCCTCCCGGATCGCCTGGTACATCCGGCGACGACGGAGGCTGCCGACCGCGCTCACGGCGCGCAGCACGACATGCACGGGATACCTCGCGTGCAGATACGGCCGCACCTTGTGAGGTGAGCCCGCCCGCGCGCCCTTGGGCGGGCGACCTGCGCCGCGCCGCTTGCCACCACGCTTCTTGAACAGCGGCAGCTGTTCCTGCTCAGGGCCTCGCTTGCGCGCCGAGTTCGGACGTTTGCGCACCTTCACATCTTCTGGTATCCGTCGACGAGCGTTCATGCAAGTAGATTTCGCCTATATTCTGCCTTGGGACTCGGGTGGCCGGTCGGGCAAACGGCGCTCGGATCCCGCGGGCCGATCGGTTCTGCTCATCCTCTCAGCGGATGACCGCACGCGTTGTCCGCCGCGCTCCAGCGCATCGGTGCGGTGCTGGTGTGGCCCGGCACGCGCCGAGCTGCTCATCCGATCCGCGCCGGTGGCTGGGCACGGCCAGCGAGCCTTCGGGGCCATCGGTCGTCAGTGGACCTCGGGAGAGCACCGGCCGGCCTGTGGACAGTGGTCCTCGGCTGGTAGCTGGACCATTTGATTCCGAGCCCAGCGCAACAGCGTTGTCGCCACTGCTCACAGCCCCGTGCACGCGCGCACTCTCCGGTTTCCGGATATTTCATATCTCAAAATGTCCGGAAACGGAGCATCGGCGCGGGGCGCTGGGCTGTGGGCGGTGGGACGTATGCCGCTGCGACGAACCATCAGCTGCGCGCTACCGTCCACAGGCCGGGTGGTGTTCTCCCGAGGTCCCAGGGCGCCTGCCAGGATGACCGCACGCGTGCGCTACCGTCCACAGGCCGCGTGGTGATCTCATGAGGTTTGCTGAGCGACAACTGGATCTCCCCACCGCGTTGCCTGGCGCGCTCCGGCGCATCGGTGCCGTGCTGGTGTGGTCCGGCACGCGCCGAGCTGATCATCCGATCCGAGCCGGTGGCTGGGCACGGCCAGCGAGCCGTCGGGGCCATCGGTCGTCACTGGACCTCGGGAGATCACCACCCGGCCTGTGGACAGTGGTGCTCGGCTGGTAGCTGGACCATTTGATTCCGAGCCCAGCGCAACAGCGTTGTCGCCACTGCTCACAGCCCCGTGCACGCGCTCACTCTCCGGTGTTCGGATATTTTATATCGAGAATTCCGGAACGGAGTGTCGATGCAGGGCACTGGGCTGTGGGGGCGGGGTGGTGATCTCCCGAGGGCCCGGGCGCCCACCAGGATGACCGACGCGTTGTCTGGCGCGCTCCAGCGCATCGCTGCGGTGCTGGTGTGGCCAGGCACGGGCACCGGCCGCGCTGATCGCCGGTCGGGTCGGCCCCGGCGGCTCCCAGCAGATCGGCGACCGCTCGCTGCATGCGCGGCGGGGCGGGGTGGGGCGCGAGCTATGACCTGGGCCCGGCAGCCGCCGTGACAGGGAGCTCATGTCTGGACATACTCGTACTGTTGTCGCAACCACGTTCCGCGCCGCGCTCGGTCTCGCCGTGTGCGCCTGCGCCGCTCCGGCACCGGTGGTGCCGTCCGCCCGCGTACCGCAGGGTACACCCATCGCGCGGGATCTCGTCGCCGGCGCGCTCGACGCGATGGGAGGTGAGGCCCGCATCCGCGCGATCCACGACGTCCACATGAAGGCCGTCGAGAGCTGGGCGTCGGTCGAGGCCTCGGAGCGTCCGGAGCCACCGTGGAACCTCAACTACTCGCAGACCGAGCAGTGGCTCGACTATCAGCGCGCGGCATGGCGCCAGGACGCCACGTTTGCCTCGGTGTCGAACGGCGACGACGCCTGGCAGCCGTTCAGCCAGATCGCGGCGGACGGGGTCTCGGCGGTCGCGCGCGATGGCCAGCTCAAGCCTGGGGCGCCTGTGCTACTCGCCGATGCCGCGGAGCAGCTGCGCTATCAGCCGTACCGTCTGTTGCTCGCTGCCGAGGCCGCCACCGATCTGCGCAGCGCTGGCGACGAGCTACTCGCCGGCCAGGCCAACCAGATCGTCGCGTTCCACGATGCCGGCATGCCGATCCGGATCTGGATCGACGGGCGGACGCGGCGGCTGACCGCCGCCGAGATCGTCCACACGATGCCGGACGACGCGTTCTGGCGGATCCGCGGCGACGTTCGCGATCGCCTGGTGTTCTCGCAGTGGACGCTGCACGCGTCGGGCGTGTGGTTCGCGCGACAGTACGATCTGATCCGCGCCGCGATTCCGTATCACACGTTCATCATCACGTCGATCGAGACCAACGTCGCGACGCCCGCGGTGTTCGCGATCCCCGATGACGTTCGCGCGGCCTACCAGGCGACCGCGCGGGGCCCCGCGTCGGTCCCTGCGCCCGGCGAGAAGCCGATCGAGGAGCTGTCCCCGGGGGTGTGGTTTGCGGGGGCGGGCCGGAACGCGCTGCTGATCGCGCAGCCGGGCGGCGCGGCCCTCGTCGATGCGCCGATCTCGGATGTGTACGTCGCGCGCGAGCTCGAGGAGGCCCAGCACCGGTTCGGAAAGCCGGCGGCCACGGTGGTGCTCACCGATCACATCACGCCCACGCTGTCAGGGGTCCGCGAGGCGGCGGCGCGTGGCCTGGCGATCCGCGTGCTCGATGGCAATCGCGGATTTGTCGCGGGGCTACTCGCTGCGCCGTACACGCTCGCACCGGACGCGCTCGCTCGCTCCGGCCGCACCCCGAAGCTCGAAGCCCTCGAAGCCATCGCCACGCGCACCGTGCTCGGCGATGGCCCGACCCGTATGGAGCTGATCCCGATGCGCGGTACGCTCGGTGAGCGCGTCCTGCTCGTGTGGTTGCCCGCGCCGCGCCTGTTGTGGGTCGGAAGCGCGATCACGGTCGGGTCCGACGGCCATATCAGCCCGAGCCGGCGGGCCGAGCTCGACGCGGTGATCGCGCGCGAGCACCTCGATGTCGATCGCGTGGTGGGAGCCAAGCTCGCGCCGGCGAGCTGGGCGAGCCTCCGTGCGACGCCGCCCGACGCCGCCCGGCACTAGCCAGATGCCGGTCGATGGCTTGTCGGGATCTGTGTTCGAGCAGACCGCCGGCGACATCGGCCTGCGCGTGCTCGGGGCATGGACCCCTCGAGCGGATCGGCCGGACGAGCAGGCGGGCCTGTGCGGCGCCCAGCCGGGCAGCGCGCTCGTCGCGACGGCGCGATTGCCGATCTCCACGGCCGTCTCGCCAGCCCCACCATCGGAAGATTGATCACGCCTCCATCGTCATGATGCTAGGCGGGCGCTCCGCGCGGCGCCGTGATGACGCGCACGACTGGACCTGGTTCAAGCACCGCCGCACGTCGTGAACGGTGAATTCCCGCTTCATGACAGTGGCGCATTGCAGAGTCGGACCTCCCGCCGCGACCTCGCGCGGTGAGAACGCGCTCGCGAACCGACTTGACAGCCGGGCTCGTCATGCCGTATTTAAATTGAAAATGATTATCAAAATCAAAACTACCAATCAGGTGTTTCGGCATGCCCAGCGATGACCGCGCAGCGCCGGCCGTGGTCCTGTGCCGGTGTGACCACGGCGGCGGTGGCCCAGCTACGCAGGACGACGGCACCGTGCGCTGCGCCTGTGGCAGCTTGCTGGCGCGGTATTTCCGCCGAACGATCGAGCTCAAGTGCCGTCGCTGCAAGCGCACCGTGATGGTGCCGCAGGACCGCGACGCGGCCACGAGCGGTTGATCCCGGACGCGTTACACGATCACAGGCCGGCGCTGCTGGCCAGAACCAACGGCCCGCGACCTTAGCGTCCAGCGCCTCATTCTCCCGGACCCACGCGGTGCCGGGCTTCGAGGCGACGTATGGAAGCTTTGCGATTCACAGGATACTCGACCGCGCTGGACAGCTCGACCACGGGCCTCCTCGACGAGCCAGCGGGCCGCCCGAGCGGGCCTGCGCGCGACGTGCGCGCGATGTCGCCGCGGATGCTCGCCGGATCGCGCGAGGGGCTGGCGACGCTGCCGGCGCTGCTCGCGACGGTGGTCGACACCGCGCTGACGGCCCGCCGTCCGTCGGGGCCGGTTGCGCCCGGCACACCTGCCCAGATCCTCGCCAGGGCCGCGGAGGCGCTGGGGCCGGCCGAGCTACCGAGGGAAGGCGTCGGCAGCGAGGCGGCGCTCCGCCTGGTAGCTCGCCTGCTGGTCGAGCACGGCGTCGATCTCTCGCATCCCCGCGCCGCCGCGCACCTGCAGCCGCCGCCGCTCGCGGTAGCGGTGGTCGCCGATGCGCTGGCCAGCGCGAGCAATGCGTCGCTCGACACGTTCGACTCCGGTGGATCGGCGCTCGCCGTCGAGCGCTGGTTGATCGGCGTCCTGACCCGGATGGCGGGCCTTGGGCACCGTGCGGATGGCGTGCTGACGCCGGGTGGCTCGATGTCGAACCTGCTCGGGCTGCTGCTCGCGCGCGATGCGGCCGCGTGGCGCCATGGGGTCGACGCGCGGCGCGATGGTGTCGGCATGCTGCGCGCGCCGGTCGTGCTGTGCTCCGAGCTCGCGCACTTCTCGGTCCATCGCGCGTGCGCCGCGCTGGGCCTGGGCGAAGCGGCGGTCCGCGTGGTGCCGACCGATCAGCACCGCCGGCTGCGCCCGGACGCGCTCGCGCGGATGCTGGGCCAGCTCGGGCCCGACGAGACGCCGCTGGCGATCGTCGCGACCGCCGGAACGACCGACTTTGGCAGCGTCGACCCGCTGCACGAGATCGCCGATCTGGTGGCGCCGCGCGGCATCTGGCTCCACGTCGACGCCGCGTATGGCTTCGGGGCGCTGTTCTCCGATCGGCTGGCGCCTCGCGTGGCCGGGCTCGAGCGTGCGAGCTCGATCACGCTCGATCTACACAAGCTGGGCTGGCAGCCGGCGGCGGCGAGCGCGCTGCTGGTCGCAGATGCATCGGCGTTTGCCGCGCTCGAGCGCGAGGTCCCGTACCTGAACCCGAGCGACGACGCCGACGCGGGCCTCGATGGCTTGCTCGGCCGCAGCCTGCAGACTACCCGCCGGCCGGATGCGCTGAAGGTCGCCGCGACGCTGATCGCGTATGGCAAGCGCGGGCTGGGCGACATGGTCGACGCCTGTCACGACCTGGCGCGCCACGCCGAGCAGCGCATCCTCGGCGAGCCCGAGCTCGAGCTGGTGTCGCGCGCCGATCTCACGACTGTCACGTTCCGCTATCGGATCCGGGCGCTGGTCCAGCCCGATCGGCGCGATCGGATCGAGGACGAGGTCAACGGGCAGCTGCGGCGCACGCTGCTCGAGCGCGGGCTCGCGCTGATCGGGCGCACGTCGGCGCGGCTCGGGGGCAGCGGCTCTCCGCTGCGCGTCTGTCTGAAGCTGACGCTGCTCAATCCGACGTGCACGCCGCGCGATCTCGATGAGTTGCTCGACACCGTGCTCGAGGTCGGCCGGACCTGCGATGCCATCGCTGCGGCGAGGTGCGCATGACGGGGCCCGCGGATGTGGGCGAACTACCGAGCGTCGTGCCCGAGGCCGCGCACGACGTGGTCGCGGTGGGCTGCGGCCCGTTCAACCTGGGGCTCGCGGCGCTGGCGTCGCGGGTCGCCGGGCTGGACCTCGTCGCGTTCGAGGCCGCCCCGGAGCTGCGCTGGCATCCCGGGATGATGTTCGCCGACGCCCGGCTCCAGCTCAGCTTCCTGGCCGACCTGGTCACGCTGGTCGATCCGACCCATCCGCTGTCGTTCCTGGCCTATCTCCAGGACACCGACCGGATGTACCCGTTCTTCATCCGCGAGCAGCTCCACCCGACGCGCCGCGAGTACGAGGCCTACCTGCGCTGGGCGGCGAGCCGGCTACCGTCGGTGCGGTTCTCGCATCGCATCGAGCGCGTGGCGTGGGATCCGGACCGCGCGCGGTTCGTGGTCCATGTCGTGCGCCCCGATGGCGCCGTCTTGCGCGTCGTCGCGAAGGACCTCGTGCTCGGGATCGGCACCGAGCCGATGCTCCCCGACGCGCTCGCGGAGCTGCCGTCCCGGCGATGCCTGCACTCGGCCGAGTACCTGCATCGCACCGCCGAGGTCGGGCAGGCGCGCCAGGTCACGGTGATCGGATCGGGCCAGTCCGGCGCCGAGGTCATGCTCGACTTGCTGCGCAAGAACCTGGACGGCGGCGCCCCGGTGAGCTGGTTGACGCGCGCGCGGTCGTTCGCGCCGCTCGACTACACCAAGCTCGTCCTCGAGATGACGACGCCCGCCTACGTGCGCTACTTCCACGGGCTCGCGCAGCCCACCAAGGATCGCCTGGTCGCCGAGCAGTGGCAGCACTACAAGGGCATCTCGGGGGAGTCGCTGGACCAGCTGCACGATCTGATGTACCAGCGCGAGCTCAGCCCCGGCCTCGCACCCGTCGAGCTGCGGTGCGGGATCACCGTCGAGCATGCCGGGGTCGACGCCGCCGGGCAGATCGTGCTGTCGTGTCTGCACCGCGACACCGGCAGCCGGTTCGAGCACCGGACCGATCTGGTGGTCGCCGCCACCGGCTATCGCGAGCGCCGGCCCGACTTCCTCGCACCGATCGAATCGCTGGTCCGGCGCGACGCGCGCGGCCGATACCAGATCCGGCTCGATTACTCGATCGAGCTCGCCGAATCCGTGACCGGCCGGATCTTCGTGGTCAATGCCGAGTTGCACAGCCACGGCGTCGCGACGCCCGATCTCGGGATCAGTGCCTATCGCAACGCGACGATCTTGAACGCGATCACCGGGACCCCGGTGTTCCGGTTGCCCGAGCGCACGGCGTTCACGAGCTTCGCCGCGCCGCGGTCCGCCGAGCTGGCCACGCCAGCGCCCGCGTTCGATCCCGCGAGCGGGCCCGACGCGGCAGCGCCACGGCCGCGTGGCGAGGCGCCGCTCGCACCGCTCGCGAACGGCCACGCCGCGCCCGCTCGCGTGCACGCCGGTGGGACACGATGACCGCGCGGCCTTGGCTCATCGCCATGACGGCGGTCGCGGTGGTGAGCGACTCCATGCTCAATCCGTTCTTCCCGCAGTACTTCTCTGCGGTGCTCGGCGTCGAGGATCCGCGGCACGTCGGCTATTACATCGCAGCGTGCAGCCTGGTCGTCCTGCTGGCGTTTCCGGTGTGGGCGCGGATCGCCAGGCGCGTACCGCTCATGCGGCTGTTGATCGCGACGCAGCTCGCGGCAGGTGTGCTGAGCCTGGCGTGCGGTCAAACCGCGTCGCTGTGGCGATTCTGGATCTTGTCGCTCGCGATGCTGGTCTGCAAGGCGAGCTATCTGCTGATCTATCCCCAGCTCCTCAGCCTCGAGCGCAAGACCGATCACCTCGCGACGATAAGCCTGCTCGCGTTCGTCCTGTACTTCGGACGGATCGTCTCGGCGCTGATGAGCGGCACGGTGTTCCAGCTCGTGGATCCGCGCTGGCTGTTCGTCGTGATGGCGTGCGGCGACCTCGTGCAGACCGTCATGTGCGCGTTCGCGCTGCGCACGACCGCCCCGGGAGCCGCCCCGGCGCCCGAGCTCGAGCGCGACGAACCCACGCCGAGGCCGACCGCGCGGCGCGTGCTCGGAAAGCTCGGCGTCGTGATGCTCGTGCTGTACTTCAGCGCGTATCTCACACAGCCGTTCTTCTCGGCGTACTGGACCGATCTCGTCGGAACCGACAACAAGATGTTGTCCGGCGCGGTGTTCGCGGTGCCCGGGGTCGCGGCGATATGCGCGCTGTACGCCAATGCGCGCACGCGCAAGCGACCCGGCGATGCCGGCATCGCGTCTGCGATCGTCCTGGCGATCGCCGGGCTCGTGCTCCAGTGGGTCGGCCCGCCGCTGCTCGTGGTGGTCGGGCGCGGGCTCTATGGCTGGGCGCTGTTTCAATCCATGGTGCGCCTCGATGTCGTGGTGTTCCGGCTCAGCACGCCCGCCGCCTATGCGGTCGACTTCAGCACGATCAACCTGTACCAGGGCTTCGGCGTGTTGTTCGCTTCGTACGCCGCGGGCGCGCTGGTCGGCGCGTTCGGCGTCACCGTGCCATTCGTCGTCTCGGTCGCCGGCTTCGCGCTGACCGTCGCGCTGTATTTCATCCTGCTGCATGCGGAGCTGCGGCTCGCGGCAGCGCCCTCGGCCGACGCGGTCAGCGCGGCCGGTACCCCCATCGTTCAGGAGGCCGCTTGATGTCCGCCCGAGATGCCGTTGCGTTCGAACACGAGATTCCGTCGATCGGCCGGCTCTGGCTGCGCCGGCTCGAGCTGTCCCGTGATCTGCCGATCATCCATGACTGGGTACGGCGCGATTATGCGCGCTACTGGGGCCTGGTGGGCAAGTCGCTCGACCAGGTCGCCGCCGCGTACACCGAGATCGAGCGTCGCGCGGACGTGTATCTGGGGTTCTGCGGCGATCAGCCGGCGTTCCTCGTCGAGAGTTACGATCCGCGCGACGACGCGGTCGCGGCGCACTACGCCGCGGCGCCGGGCGATCGCGGCATGCACGTCCTGGTGGCGCCGGCGGGCGCGCCGATCGCGGGCTTCACCTGGGCGGTGTTCACCACGGTCATGGAGCTGGTGTTCTCCGATCCGTCCATCCAGCGAATCGTCGTGGAGCCGGATGTCCGCAATCATCGCATCCACGCGCTCAACCGCCGCGCTGGATTTCACTATCACAAGCTCGTCGAGCTGCCGCACAAGACCGCGCACCTCGCGTTCTGCACCCGCGCCGATTACCGGGCGGCGCGGGCGCGGGACCAAGCGACCGCGAGCGACCGCCTGCCGTCGGGTCCGACCGCGATCGCGCACCTCGAGCCCGACGTGTGGGCAGCCGCCAACCGGGCGCTCGTCGGCAAGGCGATCTCCGAGTTCACGCACGAGCAGCTGATCCGGCCGATCCGGCACGGCCACGACGACGGCGAGTGGTCGTGGTTTCAGCTCGCGGTGGGGGACGCGGACACGATCTATCGGTTCCGCGCCCGGATCCTGTCACTCGATCACTGGGACATCGACGCGGCGTCATTGACCAAGCTGGTCGCTGGCGCGCCCGCCGCGATCGACGCGCTCGCGTTGATCATCGAGCTGCGCGATCCGCTCGCGATCGATCCGGCCAAGCTCCCGGTCTACCTGGAGGAGATCGCGAGCACGCTCTACGGTGCCGCCTACAAGCGCGCGTTCCAGCGCCACACCGCGGGCGACCTCGTCCACGCCGGGTTCCAGGACATCGAGGCGGCGATGACCGAGGGCCACCCGGCGTTCGTCGCCAACAGCGGGCGCGTCGGGTTCGACGCGCGCGACTACCTGGCCTACGCACCCGAGGCCGGCGCCCCGGTCAAACTGGTGTGGCTCGCGGCGCATCGCCGGAACACCGAGTTCACCGCGGCGGCGGATCTGTCCTACGACGAGCTGCTGCGCCAGGAGCTGGGCGCCGAGACGCTGGCGGCGTTTCGCGGCGAGCTTTTGCGCCAGGCGCTTGCGCCCGACGACTACATCTTCATGCCGGTCCATCCCTGGCAGTGGGACAACCGGCTGGCGATGGTGTTCGCACCCGACCTGGCGGCGCGCGACCTCGTGTTCCTGGGGACCGGCCCCGATAGCTACCAGGCCCAGCAATCGATCCGCACGTTCTTCAATCGCAGTCATCCGACCAGGCGCTACGTCAAGACCGCGCTGTCCGTGCTCAACATGGGATTCATGCGCGGCCTGTCGGCCGACTACATGCGGAACACGCCGCCGATCAACGACTGGATCCACGAGCTCGTCGCTGGCGACGCCTACCTCGCGCGCCACGGCTTTGGCATCTTGCGCGAGGTCGCGGCGGTCGGGTATCGCAATCGATACTTCGAGGCGGCGTTGCCCAAGCAGAGCCCGTATCGCAAGATGCTCGCCGCGCTGTGGCGCGAGAGCCCGGTGCCGCGCCTCGCACCCGGGGAGCGCGTCATGACGATGGCGGCGCTGCTCCACCGCGATCGCGACGGCGTTGCGCTGTTGCCGCAGCTGGTTCGCGCGTCGGGCCTGTCCCCCGACGCCTGGCTGCGCCGCTATCTCGCGTGCTATCTCGCACCGCTGCTGCACTGCTTCTATCGCCATGATCTGGTGTTCATGCCGCACGGCGAGAACGTGATCCTCGTGCTCGAAGATCACGTCCCGGTCCGCGCGTTCATGAAGGACATCGCCGAGGAGGTGGCCGTCCTGGATCCCACGCGCGTCGTGCCCGACGCCGTCCGGCGGATCTGCGTCTCGGTGCCCGACGCGGTCCGCCCGCTGTCGGTGTTCACGGATGTGTTCGACGGCATCCTGCGCTACGTGTCGCAGATCTTGCGAGCCGGGGCAGGGTATCCGGAACGCCAGTTCTGGGCGACCGTGGCCGCGTGTGTGCTGGACTATCGCCGCGAGCACCCGGAGCTGGCCGCAAAGATCGCGCGCGACGACCTGTTCGCACCAGAGCTGGCGCGGGTGTGCTTGAACCGCCTGCAGCTGCGCAACAATCTCCAGATGGTCGATCTCACCGATCCGCTGAGCTCGATGCTCGTGTCGGGTACGCTGCACAACCCGATCGCCGAGTTTGCGGAGCGCGCGACGTCAGAACGCGCAGGGCACCTGCCGGGGAGCGAGCTCGCGGCACGCTTGCAGCGGGTTGGTGAACCGGACCGCGGGCAACGCCTCGCCGGAGAAGTCGAATAGCGTCAGGTTGTCATTGGGTGAGCCGGCGCCTGGCGTCCAGCCCACGCCCGGGATCCACTCGGGCTGCCAGTAGAAGATGCCGGCGCCACGGCCTCCCGGGACCGCGGCGAGCGCCGAGACGAGATCGGAGACGAAGCCGAGCTGGCCACCGGGAGTGGCAGGGTAGCCGGCCACGACCTGGCTGTCCTGCCAGAGGAAGTTGCCCAGGTCGTCGCCGTTGTCGAGCGTCCAGCCATACTGGGTCTCGACGATCATCACGTCCTTGTTGTAGCGCGCCGCCAGGTCGGTGAGGTTGGTGCGGAGCTGCGTGATGGTGCCGTGCCAGAATGGATAATACGACAGGCCGATCACATCGAACGGGACACCCTGCGCCACCACCCGGTCGTAGAACACGCGCGAGAACGCATTGTCTCCGCCCTGATCGAAGTGGATCACGATCCGCGGGGTTCGCCCCGGCGCGTCGGCGGCGCCCGCGACGCCGGCACGCAGCAGGGTCCCGAGATTGTCCCAGCCGTCCCCCGACCAGGCGTCGGCCCAGCCGGTGGGCCACAGCATGCCATTGCGGATCTCGTTGCCGATCTGGACCATGTCCACGGGGGTGCCCTGTGCGACCAGCGCGCTCAACACGTCGCGCGTGTACGTCCTCACGGTCATGGCCAGCGTCGCCAGATCCTGGCCCTGCCACGCGGCCGGCGTGTTCTGGGTCGCCGGATCGGCCCAGAAATCCGAATAATGAAAGTCGAGCAGGATCCGCATTCCGGCGGCCCGAGCCCGCCGCGCCATCGCGAGCACCGAGGTCAGGTTGCTGTAGCCGCCGGGCGGATCGAGCCACAGCCGCAGCCGGACGAAGTTGGCGCCATGGTCAGCCAGGATCTGCTCGGGCAGCGCGACCCGGCCGCGATCACTGAACACATTGCCGACCGCGGTTTCCTGGATAGCGAATGATAGATCGTGGCCGACCACGCCCACCGCGGAATTCGCGCGCCGGGCCTCGCCGAGCACGCGCAGCTCGCCGACACAGAGCGACGGGTCGCCACTCACCCTGATGCGGACGTAGCGCGCGGATCCGGCGGTCCCCTTGGCGCGGGCGAGCCAGGTCGGGGTGCCGGTCGGCTGGATCAGCGCAGGTCCGACGGCATGGAACGCATGCGGCGAGGTCGCCACGGAGAGCTCGACGGTCCCGGCGGCCACGGATCCGGACAAGCTGACGCCGAACCCCGACACCTGCTCGGCGCGTCCCAGGTCGATCGTCAGGGTAGCCGGCAACGCCGACGGGCACCACATCGTCGCAGCGTCTCCGTCGGTCGCGAGCCTGGCGGCATGGTCGACGGTCTCACTCGACGCAGCCGCGGCGGCATCGACGGCGATGTTGACGCGCGCGTCCTCGGAGTCGCGCGGGTGGGCGCTCGCCGGAACGACGACGACGAGCGATGACGCTGCGGCCACGGCAACGAATCGTGCAAACATGGGTACCTCCTGGTTCGAGAAACGAGGTCGGAGCTGAGCGTTCTCCAGGCAGCCGCAAGCTACCTGGAGAATGGATTCGAAGCGAGCCGAGACCGGTGCGGTGGTCATTACGCGATGTGTCAGCGAGTGCATCACCGGTACACGGCCAGCACGCGGCCGGGATGCGGCGGGTCTACCGTGTGATTGCGCCGATCCGTGCGCACCGTCCGTGAGACAGTGCGTGTACTCACGAATCGTGCGCGAGGCGTGGACCTCCGTACACGCGTGGATCGCCGTCGTCGGTGCGGTCGGCCCCGCTCGGCGGTCGGCCATGTGCGGCGCGCATCCGGCGCGGCGCCTCGCGTAGCCAGCGGACCTGCGCGAGCAGCGATGGCAACCTCCGACCCCGAGCGCCGCCGCAACACGCTGGCCTCCGTGCGACGTCACGGCGCACGTCGTGACATGCATATCGTTCGTCGTGCGATCGTGCTCGGGGCATTCTGTAGATCAGTGCCAATGATGATGTTTCCGTAGAGTCGCCCACACGCGCGCGTTCGGCCATGCATGTCCGGTCATGAACACTCGCTCGTGAACGCTCGTTCATGGACGACTCGACGCAGGACGGCGATATGGAATTTGAAAATTCGAATTTCCAGTCTGTGCTGAAACTTCCAGTCTTCGGTCCGAAACGCCGTGGCGCGACGAGTTGCGGCTTGACGAATCTCGATGCCATGTCTACCTTCCGTCCGGTCGGGTCCGTCATGCGTGGCGGAACATTCGCGACGAGGCCGCTCGCCGGTGAGTGGATCGTTGCTGCGGGTAATGCCCGACTCACATGATCGGATTCATACTTATGACTACGTTCACAGGGTTCCGACGAATGAGCTGGTCGCGCGTGTTGCCAGTACTCTGCATGTCGGTCGCGGGCGTGGTCGCCGCGACCACGGCTGCCATGTCCGGCGATGCCGTCGAGCCAGCGGCGCCGACCCTCGCGCAGCTGGCAGAGGCACACGGCAAGTACATGGGTAACTCCATGACCCAAAACTTGTTGTCCAGCACGACCGTGACGGGGATCGCGGGTACCCAGTTCGACATGGTCACGCCCGGCAACGAGATGAAGTGGGACACGACCGAGCCGTCTCGCGGCGCGTTCAACTTCGCGCCGGGTGACCGGATCGTGGCGTTTGCCCAGTCGCACAGCATGCGAGTCCGTGGCCACAACCTGGTCTGGCATAGCCAGTTGCCCGGCTGGGTGTCCAGCCTTCCCGTCGGCCAGGTGCGGGCCGCGATGGAGAATCACATCACCACCGAGGTGAGCCACTACAAGGGCATGCTGTACGCCTGGGACGTGGTCAACGAGCCGTTCGAGGAGAACGGCACCTTCCGCAACGACATCTTTTTCCAGGCGATGGGTAGTGGGTACATCGCCGATGCGCTGCGGACCGCGCGCGCCGCGGATCCGGCGGCCAAGCTGTACCTCAACGACTTCAACATCGAGGGCATGGGCACGAAGAGCGATGCGATGTTCAGCCTCGTGCAAGCGCTGATCGCCCAGGGCGTGCCGATCGACGGGGTCGGCTTCGAGAGCCACTTCATCCTCGGCCAGATCCCGTCGACGCTGCAGGCCAACATGCAGCGGTTTGCGAACCTCGGCCTGGATGTCGCGATCACCGAGCTCGACGATCGCATCCAGCTGCCGGCCACGGTGGCGAGCCTTGCGCAGCAGGCGACCGATTACGCCAGCGTGGAACGGGCCTGCCTGGCTGTCGCGCGCTGCGTCGGAGTGACCCAGTGGGCGGTCGGCGATCCTGATTCCTGGATCCCGGGGTTCTTCTCGGGGTTCGGCTCGGCCACGATCTACGACAGCAACTATCAGCCCAAGCCGGCGTACAACGCGATCGCCACGGCGCTCGGTGGCACGTCCGCGCCCCCACCCCCACCGCCGCCGGACGGCCCGTGTGCCGTCACCAACATGGTGAACGCGTGGAACACGGGCCTGACCGCCAACATGACGATCTCCAATACGGGCTCCGCCGCCATCACCGGCTGGACCCTGGTCTTCACGCTGCCCAGCGGCCAGACCATCACGTCGGGCTGGAACGCCAGCTACAGTCCGGCCAGCGGGACGGTGACGGCAACGAACCTGAGCTACAACGGCAGTCTGGCCCCCGGCGGCTCGACCGCGATCGGGTTTCAGGCCAGCCACACGGGCAACGCCGCCGCCCCCACGAGCTTCACCCTCAACGGCACGAGCTGCACGATCCGCTGAAACCAGATCCGAGGGCGGCCCGCGCCACGGGCCGATGCCCCAGGCTATACGTCGCGGGCGCAGGTCGATTGCCAGGAAATCGCGTGACGGGAACGTGCCCTATCGATCGACGCTACCCTCGCCTGGCGGCACGGCGGTGAACGTCACCGGTCCGGTGACTCCCAGGCGTTGCTCGAGGCGAGCCACGGAGTACGTCGTTCCGTCGGCTGCCGTGAACCCACCGTTCGAGTAGACGAAGCTGGTCGCGCCGGCGTGCGCGACGAGATCGCAGTTGCCGCGCTCCGTCTGCGCGATCAGGAGCTGCAGGCGCGCGAGCGCCGATCCCCGGGTGCCCAGGCCGATCGTGACCTGCTGGCCGACCACCGGCTTCAGGTTGCTGTCGAAGGCGAGGAGGAACCCTTCCATGTTCGCTCGGTCGTCGAGACCGGAGGCGTGGCACGCATTCGTGCCGCTCGACAGGGCTTGTTCGAGCGTCGAGCCCCACACCGCACAGTCGCGGACATCCTGGACCAGCGCCGTGCAACCAGCCCCGGTGTGCAGCTCGAAGCAGCCGAGGGATTGCAGCGTCGTCGCGGATGGCAAGGCCGGGCACGCAAGCAGCGGCAGCCGGAGCTGCGTGGCCGCAGTCTCCGCTGGTAGACGCTGGAATACGGATCCGGGGTTGCTCGCCGGCAGCCCGGCGATGAACGCAGAGATCGCCTGGAGCGCCGCGGCGCGCTGCTCGGTGGTGCTCGCCGCACTGGTGAACGTGGCGACCTGCTGCGCGAGCTGCTGCCGGACCGCGGGCACAGCGAGCCGGGCCAGGAATTGCACGTTCAGCGGCTTGAGCGCGCCGTCGTAGCAGGCCGGCGTGTCGCTCGGCAATTCATGATCGAACCCGCCGGAGTTGTCGGCGATGCCGGGGAAGAACGACACGACCTTGGTGAAGCCGGGCAAGCTCAGGAAATGGAACAACGTGTCAGACTCTCCGGCGTGGCTGTAGCCGAACCCGCGCACCTGATCACCCGTGGTCGCATTCTGCCCAGCGACCAGTCCCCCCGCGCGGGGGCCGAAGATCGAATCACCGAGCTCTGATACACCGATCCCACCGGGAACCCGTACCGAGCCGAACATGCCGACCTTCTGGTACAGATTGCGCAGCTGGGGAATCTTCATGATGTGCGACACACCGTCGTCGGTGTAGGTTCCGTTCGATCCGAACATTCCCGGCTTGGCCACACCGAACTCGGCGTTCGCGTTCGGATCGAGGCGGTGGCAGCCATGGCACGTGGTGAAGATGTCATTGAGCTCGAGCGTGCACACCGGATTCGCAGGGCACGCAGGCTCGCCGGCTCGGAAGTCGGGCCCGTTGGCGCAGTCGCAAGCGAGCGTCTCCCGGGCAATGTTCCGACCGTCGGCACACTCACCGTGTGCAAAGGATTCATCGGTGAGCTTGCAGCCGAAGTAGTGATCTCTCGCGCGCTGCTGCCCCGCGGGCAGCGTGTCGTCGATCCGCCGGATCGGGTTAGGCGGGTACGTGAGCGCGAGTGCAAAGTCGGTGAACTTCTGCATGTCTGCATCGCTCAGCTGGGTCGCGCGGCCCAGCAATCCGGCGAACGCGACGTTGAACGCTTTGAACGCGGCGTCCTCATCGAATGCCCCGGTGTCGGGCTGTGCATTCACCGTACTGGTTCGGTCGCGCCGGTCGCCGCGCCAGTGCATCGGCCCATGGTTCGCCATGCCGCGCAGCGACTGGGTGGCCATCGGCCCCTTCACGGAGAGGAACGTCGACACTTTCGGAAACGTAAACGTCTCCGACCTGGTGAAGAACGGCCCGGCGTTCGCCAGGGTGCTGTCATTGGGCGATCCGAGATCCCAGGACAGGCCGTCGAAGTCGCCGAACACGTGGCAGCTCGCACACGCGGAGTCACCATGGCTCGACGTGGTTCGCGCGCTATACAGGATCGGCCGGCCTGCCACAATGCTCGCGGGCTCTGGGCTGAACATGTGCTGGCGGTCAGTCACCGCGCGCGAGCTCGTATCGATGACGACGAGCTCGTTCGTGAACCACGCCAGGACATACAGTCGACCGCGTGGCTCGTCGAGCTCGAGCCCCACGGGGCCACCGCCGACCTCGATGTGGTCGCGCTGATCCTGAATTGCCTGCCCCGCCGCCGCCTGCTCGAGGCGCGTCGTGCTCAGCACGGCGACCTTGTCCGACCCCAGCGCGGCCACATAGAGATCCTGGGCATCGAGCAGCTGGCCGGCGCGGTCGCGCTTGTTGGAGATCGCAAGCCCGACCGGAAACGCCAGGCTGCGCTCGGTCTCGGCGTTGGGCGCCGGTGCGCAGCACTGCGAGTAGTCGATGTGCGCATTGAGATGCACGGGCTTGACCCCGTGATCGCTCGGACTGAGCACCGTGATGCGGCTCTCGGCAATGTGGCCACGCACCGACGTGCCCGCGAACTTGGCATCCTGCGCAACCCCGCCACCGGGGCCCTCGAACCGCACGTCGTTCCGGGCCTCCGTGTTGGTCACGAAGATCTTGCCGGTCTTGGGGTGCACGGCCATGTTGAACAGCGTGGTGCCCACGTGGCGGAAGTCACCACCTTGGACCAACGCCGGAGGGCTCTGGCTCATGTCGATCGTGAACACATCGCGATCGGGCAGGCTCAGCGCGACCTGATCGTTCCACGCCCGCATCCGCAGCGGCCCGGACGCACCCGCCGACGCCAGCTCGGTTTCATCCTGGGCCGGCTCCAGCCAGCAACCACCGAGCGCCTGGCTGAAGCTTGCGCCGCATGCCGCCGGCGATTCATAGAACCGCACGATGAGGGCGGGCGTGGGCTGCATCTGGCCGGCCGAATCGGTGCACGAGCACGTGGGCGACACGCGGCCGGTGTTCTGCGGGATGATCTCGAGCGCCCGATCCGGCGCCGCCGGGTCGGTTCGCACGCAGACATCCATCCAGTAGTCGTTGGCCGTCGCGGCAGGAACGTTCGCGGTCGTCAGCGCCGACGCGATACACCGGCCATGGCCTGTGATCGCCGGATAGCCGCCCTCGATGACGCGCGCGGACTCCGGGAGCCCGGGGTCGATCTGGAAATCATGATCGGCATCGAGCTTGCGCAAGCTGTCGCGACCCCGGCCGACCACGAGCTGAAAGCGCACGAGCGAGGTCTGGTTGCCGGAGAAGAATCCGGCTGCATAGACCTTGTTGTCTCCCACGGCGAGCGCGCGCGGGGAATCCGTGAACAACGTCAGAATCTCGACCGGTCGCTCGCTGCCCACCAGGCCCAGGAGATCGGCGCGGTACACGAACACGTCCGCTCTGCCAAGGCCGGGCCGCGACAGCTCGGGGTCCCGTGGCTTGCCGGCCGCGTCGCTCACGTTTTGACCGCGGTGCGCGGCCGTGACGAACGCATAGCGCTGACCATCTCTGCCGATCGCCGACACGACGTCGCGCGGCTCGTCGCCGACCAGCAGCGTGCGCACGACCTGCGCGGTGCACCGCGACTCATCGACATCGACGACGCTGACGCTGTCAGACAGATGATTGACCACCCACAGCTTGTCGCCGACCGCATTGAGCGCGACGGGGCGCATGCCCACCCGGACCGAGCCGCAGTGGGTCACGCCACTGCCGGTCGGCCGAAACAGCTCGACCTTGTCGTCGGGTACGTTCGCGACGGCGACGAGCCCACCGGCGAGCACGGCGACTGGACGCACGGGACCCGCCTCGAACAGCGTATAGCGCTGTGACGCTTCGGTGTGCTGCGATACCCCGAGATCCTGAGTCGTGGGCTGGTCAGACGCACTTGCTGGCGTGTCACCTTGGCCACACGCCTGTGTGAAGACTGACACGCACAGGCACAGAAATGTGCTCGCGGTGCGACCGGCAGCCTGGAGCTGCAGCTCGCGCTTCTGCTGAGAAGTCGACATAGGCCCTTTGTATGACGCGGTTGTTGTGAGCGCTGCCGCTCGCCCGGAATGGGCAGCGCGGCAGGTTCGCCGGCAGGAGCCGCGACGCTATCGCCGGCGGCTCGTATGTAGCACGATCGATCCGGAATATGGCAATCTGTCGGACGCGATAATGATGCTCCATCGCGTGTTTGTCATGCAGTGGAGTTTGCGTAAGCAGTCCAACCGATCGGCCCGCGCGAGCCGATTCGCGCATCGCGTGGAGCTCGGGCAGCGACCGCTCCGTGCGCATCGCGAATGCTCGACGACGAATGGTCGCCCGCGCGCGCAGGCGACGGCGTCGAATCGCTGCCGCCGGGCGGTCGTCAGATGGTCGACACCGCAACGTAGCCGGAGCGTGGCCACGCCCTGATACAGCCGTAAGCTGCGGCACTGGCCAGTTCGGTCATGGCTGCACCGACAGCGCCATTCGTGTCGACGCCAGCATCGCGGCGCCAGATCAGGTGCTCGAATCGACGACCTCGACGGGAAGCTCTCCCGCGCCAGCGTGGCCGAGCGCGGCCGACAGCAGCTGGGCGACGTGCCAAGCGCGTTGTCGACCCGGCGACTCCGCTCGCACACGAGATCAGACGCTCATGGGCCTCGAGGGTATCGGTGCTCGAGCGCGGATCGCGGCGGCTGCGGTAGCTCGCAGCCGCCGACCGCCGTGCTGGCCTCTCGCAATGCGATTGATCGTCAGATTTTGATTCGCGCCAATGCCAGTGACGGCGCCGCCGATCGAATACTGGCCAGGGCGTGCTCTGGCCAACTTCGAATATCGTCAGTCACGGGAACTGGGATTGACCTTCACTCTCGATGCTGAAACGATAGCGAGCGGCAGCACCCCAAACAATGGCGACCGGCGGCCAATCGATGGCAGCTCACGGCCGCGACCATTGTGGCACCGAGTGCGGATGCGACGCGAGATCTGTCACTCCTGGACGACGAGCGCCGGCGCACAGCCTTGGCAGCGCGCGCGCCCGCTGGTCCGCCTCGATCCAGCGTCGCGTGGTTCCTGGCCGTCGAGCTACGCGACCCGCGGTGTGTATGCCTGTGCAGCGAGGCCGTCCAGCGAGGCCGAGGCCGCAGGCGGCAACAGGTTGGCCGCAGACGGCCATTGTACCTGCTCCGTAAATTTCGTAACATCGTGCGGCAGATGCCGGGGTGTATGAAACACGTGGCATGCGCTCACGACGCCCACCGGGAAGTATGCCTGTTGGTGCGACATGTCGGCCATCGGCGTGCGCTGTTTGCGGCGCAGTTGTGAGCCGGCAAACCGGTGCAGACAGCAATATGGTGGCGCGTCACGCAGACGTCGTTGGAGTGACTCGAGAACCTACCGTCTCGATCCGGGTCGTCCGTGGGTTGGTCGAAGAAGTCGAGCAGGTGGGGGTTCCGCTGGGGCGATTCTTGCGCGAAGCCGGGCTCGAAGCCGAGCAGCTGGCCGCCGCCGAGGCCCGGTTGCCCATGTCCGAGATCTATCGAATCTGCCGGGTGGCGATGGAGGTGACCCAGGATCCCGCGCTCGGATTGCATTGGGGAGGCCGGCTGCGAGGGAGCGCCTTCAACCCGATATCACATCTGATCGCCCACTCGGCGAGCCTACGTAAGGGATTCGAGGCACTGGGGCAGTACGTGCGGTTGCTCAGTGATGCGCCTGCGTACGAGCTACTCGAAGACGACGACACGGTGACGGTGCGTTGCCAGCAGGTGACCAGTGAATCATCCCTGATGCAGCGATTCACGGCGGAGGTGATCGTGACCAGCTTCTTCTCGCTCGTTCGCTCGTTCAGCGCCCACGCGCGAGCCACGCGTGTGAGCTTCGAGCACGCCGCGCCGGCGCACCATCCCGAGTACTCGCGGGTGTTCGAGCAGGCGGTGCGCTTCGACCAGCCGTTCACCGAGGTCGTGTTCGATCGTGCGGTGCTGAACGCCCCCTCGCCGCACAAGGACGAAGGCGTACACGAAGCGCTGCGCGCGCTCGCGGAGCGCAGCATGGTGCGCCTCACGGATGATGCGCCCTACGCGCTGCGCGTGCGTCACCTCCTCGTCGAGCACGGTTATCCGCAGCGCATGGCGATGGAGACCGTGGCACATTCGCTCGGGCTCAGCGTGCGCTCACTGCGCCGGCGGCTCGCGTCCGAAGGCAAGTCGTTCCACGACGTCGAGAGCGATGCCTTCGCGACGATCGCAAAGCACTTGCTCCGAGACAAGCAGCGCACGATTCAGGAGACCGCCTTCGAGATGGGCTTCTCGGACACCACCACGTTCCATCGCGCGTTCAAACGCTGGACCGGGACGACGCCTAGTGCATCTCGGGAGCGGGGGGCTCCGCGAGCTGGGCTGGGGGACCTTCCAGACCGCGATTCCGCGGCGGAGCGCCCCGACCAGCGTTGCGTTCGGACCCCGTAGCGCAGGTCCCGGGGTTGCCGCCGCACGGCGATGTGCGGCCGATCACGGGCCGTGGGTGCTCGCTCGACGTGCGCGGTCACCGTGGCTGTCGCCGGCGATCGAGGCCGTGCATCGCTGCACGATCGTGGAGCCGCGGCCGCGCGCGTTGTCATCATGATCATGTGGTAGAGCGCCGACCTCGCTTGCGAGCGCGAGCGCCGCATGCATGCTATCGCACGTGTTTCTCCGCAACCTGCTCGTAGCGATCGCCTGCTCGATGGCCTGCGCGTGCGCTGGGCCGCGCGACGCCGTGCACCCAGGCCGTGAGCTGCCGGGCAGCGCGCTGTATCAGTATTCGGTGATCGACGCCCTGATCGCCGGGGTGTTCGACGGCGACCTGACGTGCGGCGCGCTGAAGCGCCACGGCGACTTCGGGATCGGCACGTTCAACCAGCTCGACGGCGAGCTGGTGCTCTACCGCGGGGCGGTGTACCGGGTCCGGTTCGACGGCAGCGTGCACGAGGTCGCGGACGATCAGCGCGTGCCGAACGCGTTCGCGACGGCGTTTGCGCCTACCCAGACGATCGCGCTTCCAGACGGCGCGACCCTACAAGATCTCCAGACCACGCTCGCGCAAAGGCTACGGCCAAGCGGGGCGTACGCGATCGAGGTGCGCGGCCAGTTCGCCACCGTGAGCGCGCGCGCGCCGGAGCCGGCGAGGCCGCCGTACCCCGAGCTCGCCGCGCACCTCGCGGCGCACCCACACACGTTCGAGCTGACGGCTACCCACGGTGTCGGGCTCGGGTTCTTGCTGCCGCCCTACCTCGCTCGCGTGAACATTCCCGGGCTCCACCTGCATTACCTCGCAGACGATCACAAGGCCGGTGGCCATATCCTCGGCTTCCGCGGTGCCGGGCCACTGGAAGTCCGCGTGATGGAGCTGTCCGGTGTGACGATCGAGCTGAGCCGGCGGCCCGAGCTCGATCAGGTCGACCTGCGGCGCGATCGCCAGCACGAGACGCAGCAAGTCGAGACCGGCGACAAGCGCGCCACCGACAAATAGCGTCCACCCCGCGGTGGTGCGGGGCACGTTGTCCCGCCGACCTCCTGGGAGCGGCAGCGACCCGGCGGCGCGGCGGATCCCATGGTAGACTATGCAATGCTGGCGATGGCGACGTTCGTGCGGTTCCATGATGCGAAGATTCCGGAGCCGTGGGCTCGCGTCACAGCATGTAGGGCCGGTGTGCGCTGACCGGTATGTAGGCCGATCACCGAGCTCGTTGCACCTCGCGTCGGGTGCGGAAATTGTTGCACGGAGGCATGGATGCGTGCGCGTTGGGTGATCTTGACGATTGCCGTGCAGCTCACGACCGGGTTCGACGCGTTCGCGCTCGACGGCCGGCGCGCGGTGACCCAGTACGCGCGCACCCACTTTGACGCGCGCGACGGAATGCCTCACGGGCTCACCAACTCGATCGCGCAGACGCCCGACGGATACTTGTGGACAGGCAGTGAGGAAGGTCTCGCACGGTTCGATGGGGCCGCGTTCACGACCTTCGACCACCGGAAGACGGAGGGCATCCCCGCCAACGCGTTCACCGCGCTCGCCGTCGATGGGGCAGGGACGTTGTGGGCAGGCACCCGCGAGCATGGCGTCCTGCATCTGGTCGACGGCGAATTCCGTCCGGTCGCGTGGGATCCGGGGGCGCAAGGCCGGCAGATCCGCACGCTGGCATTCGACCACGGCGGTGATCTCTGGGTCGGCACGCGCGACCATGGCCTGGTGCGGCTCCACCTCGGCGCGCTCGTCACGGCGCTGATGGCCAGTGACGGACTGCCGAGCGACGACATTCGCTCGCTGCTCGTCGATCGCGACGGAACGTTGTGGATCGGCACGTTCCGTGGCCTCGTGCGATGGAGCGCCGGCCGGATCGAGCGCGGCCCGGCGGCGCTCGCTGGCGTCACGATCTACGCGATCGCACAGGACGCCCAGGGCGAGGTGTGGTGCGCGACGGAGAATGGCCTCTCGCGGATCCGCGCGGGCGCGGTGGAGGAGGTCGGGACGGGGCCGCTACCTGTCGGCGACATCCATCAGCTGCTGTTCGATCGGGACGGTAACTTGTGGATCGGTACCGGCGGCGGTGTCGCGCGGAGAACGCCGAGCGGGCAGATCGACCTGCTCAGCTCACCGGCCGCGATGGTGCTGGCCCTGTTCGAGGACGCCGAGGCCAACCTCTGGATCGGCAGCGAGAAGGGCCTCGATCGGCTGCGCGACGGCGACGCCGTGCCATTTGGTGCCAGCGAGGGCTGGACCGACGCTGCGATGTTTGGCGTTCGCGAGGACTCCACCGGGGTGCTCTGGCTCGCCTCGAACGATGGGCTGTTCCGGGTCGCGCCCGGCGAGACGACCGCGACCGCCATCACCGATCGCGGCACGATGTACGCGGTCTACCCGGACCGCCACGGCGACGTCTGGTTCGGCGCGCGCGACGGAGGGATTGGCCGCTGGCACGACGGCCATTTCGCGTGGCTCGGAAGACGCCCGTGGGAGCGCGTCCGGGCGATCGTCGAGACCGGCGATGGCATGTGGTTCGGTACGAACCACGGGCTGTTCCGGCTGCGCGGCGATCGGTTGGACGACGCCGAAGCCGTGCTGCCAGGACCGATCGTCAATGCGATGCTGCCCGCCGAGAACGGCGCGCTGTGGATCGGAACCGAGGGTCAGGGGCTGCTGCGCTGGCAGGGCGGCACGCTCGTCTCGGTCCCGGCGGGAGGTCCGCTGGCGACCAGCTCGGTCGTGACGTTCCGCGCCGATCCCGATGGGACGCTATGGGTCGGCACCGAGGGCACCGGGCTATGGCGCTTGCGCGACGACAAGTGGGTCGTGTTCACGTCGAAGGACGGGATGTTCGATGACGTGGTCTGGCGAATTCTCGACGATGGCCTCGGCAATCTGTGGATGTCGTCGAACCGTGGGATCTGGCGCGTGAGCCGCGAGCAACTCGAAGCGAGGGCGGCCGGCCAGCGCGCCCAGGTCGAGTCGGTGGTCTATGGCGAAGCCGACGGTATGCGCGACCGCGAGTGCAACGGCGCGATCGAGCCGGCCGGTTGGCGCACGCGCGACGGTCGGCTGTGGTTCCCCACGGGCAAAGGCTTGGCCGTCTTCGATCCGGCGCACCTGCGACCGCCGAGTCCGCCGAACGCGCTGATCGAGCGCATGCGGGTCGATGGCCAACCGCAACGCCTGTCGCCATCCGTCACGATCTTGGCGGGTAGCAGCCGGCTCGAGCTGGCCTATACCGCGCCAGCCCTGAGTAGCCCCGAGCGTCTGCGGTTCCGCTACCGGCTCGAAGGCTTCGATCGCGTGTGGAACGACGCCGGCGCGCAGCGGGTCGCGCAGTACACCAACCTGTCGCCCGGGACCTACCAGTTCATCGTGGAGGCGGGCAGCGACGGCAAGTGGGGCAGCGCCGGCACGATGACCGTCACGCTTCCTCCCTTGTTCTATCAGACCCGTTGGTTCGCCGTGATGGCGGTGGTCGCGGGCGTGCTCGCGATCGTCAGCGTACCGCTGCTCCGGGTGCGCCAGCTCCGCGCACGGGCCCGCGAGCTCGACCAGCGCGTTCAGGAAGCGATTCGCGAGCTCAAGGTGCTGTCGGGTCTGTTGCCGATCTGCGCATGGTGCAAGAAGATCCGCGACGATCGCGGCTACTGGAGCAGGATCGAGGCGTACCTGGGCGCGCGCACCGACGCGCAGTTCACCCACGGGATCTGCCCCGAATGCGACGCCAAGATGGCCGCCGAGGAGGACGACGACGGCCCAGGCGCCAGCAAGACCAGGCCCGCGAGTCACGGGCACAACGAGGGCAATGGCGGCGGGGCGGTGACGTGAGGCGTAGCGCTCCGCGACCAGCTCGCGGCGGAGCCGCGATGGTGGTGGAGGTGGCGGTGGTGCGAGGTGCCGTTGCGGCATTGTTCGATAAGAAGTCGCTTCCAGCGACGGTTCCGTCTCGAGCTGGCGAGTGTTCGGACGGCGCACGGTCGGCGCAGGCCACCAGGCTCAGCGCACCTTGAACAGCCGCATCGCCCAGCCGCGGGTATCGAACAGCGGCGTGCCGTTGACGCCGCCATCGAGGGCATAGACCCGGGATGACGCGGCGTCTGCCGCGGGAACGAGGACGTCGGTGCGGCCATCGAGCTCGAACATGTAGGTTGCGCCGCTGTTCCAGTCGATGCTGTCGATCACCGAAGCGGCACCGGTCGCCGGATCGTAGACCCAGAGTCGCCAGTTGTCCTGGCCGATCAGCTCCCAGGGATCGGCGGCGCCGGCCAGGTCCACGCGCTCGTCGTGGAACGCCGAGAACACCAGCCGCCCATCGCTGCTGGCGCGGACCGCGGCGCCTTCGCGGCCCTCGGCCACGGACGCATAGGTGAACGCGGCGGTCGCCGTGGTCTCGCCGGCGCGGATCCGCGCGACGCAGTTGGGCTCCGTCCCGAGCACCAGCGGGCTGTACACGCCGCTCGTCCAGGTGCTGAAGTACAGATCACCGGCAGCGTCTTGTGTGCCGACGTCGAGCCCGGCACACGGTGCCTCGATCACGCGCACGACCTGGTCGCTCGCGATGTCGATGACCACGATCCGCGAATCGGGCGCGAACTGGGTGTAGTCCTCGTCGCTCCAGTACATCGGCTGGTACAGCAGCCCGTCGCGGATCACGTTGGAGCGGTCCATCGTACCGGCTCGGACACGTAGGCCCATGCGGTCCTCGAGCGTGGGTAGCGCGAGCGAGCCCGTGATCGTCATCGTGGATGGATTCCAGATCACGTACTCGGCTGTACCGTTGATCATGTAGGATTTCGTCGGACTGACGAAGGTGTTACTCCAGAACGCCGCGTCGATCTCGCCGTATGCCGCGAAGCTGAGCCGGCCGACCTCGACGAGGCTGCCATCCGCGGCGACCTCGAACTTCGTGATCACCGGCGACTCGCCATCGGACACGAACACGTCGCCCTCGTGAACCCACATATCGGCCCAGCCCGGGAACACCCACGCGCGGTCGTAGTCGATCTCCTGGGCCGCCACCGAATCGAGGATGCTGACGGTGGTGGTCGTGCCCTCGGGGCTGAATACCGCGCTGCTGACCGCGTACTTCGCGGCCGTGGTGTCGTCGCCGGGGGCACCTGCTTCGCCGTCGCTACAGCTGAACATCGCGCTCGCCGCGGCGAGCCATGCGGCGCTGCGGGCCGCGCGCCATGCGTGGTGGGTGATCATCGCGTACCTCTCGCTGATCGAAGTGACGTGGGCTCGCTCAGGACGGCCGGTTGGTTCGATCCCGGGAGCATGGGGAGGGTCGTGCCGGCACGTGACTTATTATTGAAATTGAAAATCAATTCCAAAACTATATCGCCGTTTCGTGCGCGCATGTCAAGCCAGCCGTAGCGGCGATCCGCGCCGACGATGTCCGCGCCGGCGACGCCGCCGCACTCGAAGCCTGGCGCTACGCGCGAGGACCGCTGGATCTCCCCGGATTGCTTCCAGGCGATAGTCGCCACAAAACGCAGACCGGCCGGCGATTTCTCGCGACATCTTGCGCCGAGGCCGGTCTCCCCGGTGGGCCGTCCAGGGTGGCGGCGTTGCAAGGACCTTTTATGCAGTTCATGTATCGGCTCAGAACCATGTTCGTCGGCCTGGCAATGGCGACCCCGCTCGCGGCCTGCCTGTCCAATCCCGCGACCGGCGTGGCGGCCAACGGCGACGCATTGCGCGTGCAGTACCTCAGCGGCACCGGCACCTACGTCTCCAATGACAAGACCGGCGAGGACGTCACGACGTACAGCGATGGATCCCAGCACGTGACCGAGCACTTCCAGCCGGTCGCGCACTCGTTTCGCTGGAACGACTGGAAGTACTTCCAGGGTCGCCAGGAGCTCGACGAGCAGGACTACTACCGGATCGCAGACGACGCGGCTGCCGCGCAGCGCATCGCCGACATCCGGGCCAGCGCGTCGCTAAAAATGAAGATCGGCGCGCCACTGCTCGTCGTGGGGCTCGTCAGCTCGCTCGTCATCACCTCGCTCGGCAGCGGCGCCAGCGACCGGTCGCTGGTCACGCTGGGCACCACCGCCAGCAGCCTCGTCGGACTCGGCGGTGGACTGGTGTGGTACTGGGGCCGCAACGACATGGCCAACCATCATCACCTGCCGTCCGCGAGCGCGGACGAACGCGCCGACGTGATCGAGGAGTGCAACGAGGGCCGCTGCACCCGTGCACGCGGCGGTCGGCGCGCGGCGGCGGCCACTGGCGACTCACGCACCCGTTGAGCCAGTGCCGAGAGCGGCGTCCTCGTGGAGGGCGATGCTCCATCGGATCGCGAGCCAGACCGAGCCACGATCGGAACGGTAGCCGGTCGGCCTCTTGGCTGAGGTTGATTCGAAGCGCGCGTAAATCTCGTATTATGGACTGGTGATTTTCGCTGCGTCGATGCCACGTCGCGTCACAGACGCCGCGTGGTGGTGACGGTGCGCGACGGGGACCACGCGGGTGGTGATCTGTCACGGCGTCGTTGGTCGGTGGCGGCAGGGGAGTCAGTGTGTGTATAAGCAATTGACAATATAAACTCTACATTGCGTCGTGACGGTCGCAGCAAGTTGTCAGGAGCCGATTTTGTCACTCCTCGGCCTCGGCGCGCAGGAAGCCGCTTGACGCCATGGTCGGGCTCTCTTCTACTGTGCCCGCGAACGCGCGCGAAGCTCCTTGTAGGCGCGGCGCGCGCGGTACCTGTGGACCACCCATCACGGATAGCGAGAGTTCCCATGACGAGACCCATCTCCACGAGCCTTGCCGCGACCGCCGCCATCGTTGGCGGGCTCACCGTCGCGGCGCCCGCTGCGATCGCACAGAGCTCGGGCACCTTCAGCGCGCTGTCGTACAACGTCGCTGGTCTGCCCGAGGGACTGTCGAGCGCTCCGACCCCGCGCGCGTCGAGCACCACCGCGATTGGTGACCGGATCGGGCCCTATGACATCGTTCACGTGGAAGAGGACTTCAACTACCACGCGAATCTATATGCTGCCGATGATCATCCGTTTCGTACCCCGACCAGCGGAGGCGCGGGGATCGGCAGTGGCCTCAACACGCTGTCGAGCTACGCGTACGACGTCGGCGACTTCGAACGAGTGCACTGGGACTCGTGCCAGCTCGACTCGGGTGACTGCCTGACCCCGAAGGGCTTCACGTTCATGCGGGTTCGCCTGACAGACGGCGTGTACGTTGATTTCTACAACCTGCACACCAACGCGGGGACGACAGACGGTGACGAGGCGTCGCGCGCGTCGAACCTGAGCCAGCTGACCGGCTTCATGACCAGCCATTCCGCGGGCAACGCCGTCGTCGTGATGGGCGACACCAACACCCGCTACACGCGAGCCGCCGATACGATATCCAGCTTCGCCGCCAGCAACGGCCTCACCGACGCCTGGGTGCAGCTCGAGCGCGGCGGTCAAGCGCCGGCGGCAGGGAGTGCAGCCCTGGTGTGCGACGAGACGGCGATCACCGACACCTGCGAGGTGGTCGACAAGGTCCTGTACCGAGGCAACAAGCTCGTAGCGCTCAGCGCCACCGACTATAGCAACGAGCACGCCGGCTTCCTCGATGCCGCAGGAGCGATGCTCTCGGACCACGACCCCATCATGGTGAGCTTCGCCTGGACACGGAACGCCGCGTTCCAGCAGAGCGAGCAGTTCGGCGGCCCGCACGGCGACTACTACACCGATATCGCCAGTGTACCCACGGGCGGGCGGGCGGCGGCGATCACCCTGCGCGCCGGCGCACGCGTCGACCAGGTCGGCGTCACGTTGACCAACGGAACCACGCTCGTCCACGGCGGGACCGGCGGGACTGCCTCGTCACTCACCCTCGGCAGCAGTGAATTCGTGACGTCGGCCATGCTGTGCGAGGCCGAGCTCGACAGCCACACCCGGATCTTCTACGCCAAGTTCACCACGAACCAGGGCAGGTCGCTATCCGGCGGCACGACGACCGCTGACTGCGTGACCCGAACCGCGCCCGCCGGCTGGCAGATCGCCGGGTTCCATGGCCGCGCCGGGGACGAAGTGGACAAGATCGGCTTCATCTATACGCGGCGCTGAGCGGCTTGGAGCGACGATTCCGTTGTGAGCTGCTCGGTCAGGCACTCGGCGACATCGTCGGTTCGCCGGTCTCGCACTCGGGCGGGGGACCTGCGCGACGCGATCAGGAGCTTCATCGAGATCGTGAACCGTTCATCGAGATCGTGAACCGTTCATCGCGATCATAGTTGTCGAGATGGTGAACCGTTCATCGATGTGATGAACGGCTCATGAAAATTCCATGCGCCGTAGAAAACACGGCGATTGCCATGTTGATGCGGCGCGTGAACACGCGAGCGCTCATCGCGACACTGGCGCACGTCGCCTGTGAGTCCTATCGTCGGATTCGCAGTCATGGCCGCCAGGCGCGATCACCACGGCTATCGTCTCGAGGCGATGCTGAAGACCGGATCACAGCGAGCGCACGAATGCGACGACGTTGTGCTGATCTGCGCCATTGAGCTGGCGGAACGCATTGGCGGCGGCGCTGCCCTGACCGTCATGAAGACCGATGGCGGTCGCGATATCGTTGGTCCGCCCGTCGTGGAGCAGGTGGTTGCGGAACCGAATCCCCCACAGCGGCGCGGTCCGCATGCGCCGGGTCACAGCGACGGTGTCGCCGTCGTTGCCGATCATGTCTCCCAGCGATCCCATGTCGTGGACCAGAAAGTCGGAGAACGGGTTGAAGTCGAAGCCGCTGGGGACGCCGTTGGGCGCCGGGTTCGGCGTGCGGAACGTCGTCGTGGTGTGGCAGCCGTTGCACCCGACCTGGTTGAACGTCACCGCCCCGGCGGTGATCGCCGGAACATCGCCCAGATCACGCGGCGGCGGCGCGAGGAACGTCATGAACGTGATGAAGTTCTCGATGTCGTCCTGGATCTCGGTCTGGCCTGGCGCGCAGACGCCGACCGCGTCGTCGGTGCCTGCCGGGATGCCGGGCGCGGCCGGGGCTGCCAGATCGTCACAGCCCGCGGGCTGGGCGACGCCGTTGGGCGCGGACTCGGTCGCGAACGCCGTGATCGATTGGCCCCTGAAGCAGTGCTGGGTGGTGATCCCCATCTCGTTCTTGTAAGCGTCGGCGGCGAAGGTGGGTAAGTTGGAGATGTCGGCCTTCCATCCGAAACGCGCCACCCGGACCGTTCCGATGTTCTGCGACGGATCGCTCGGATTGGGCAGCAGCACGGCCGCGCGCTTGACGATGCCGCGGACCGCGGCGGGCTCGCTGTTGGCAAGCTGGGTGAAGAACGCGTCGGGCATCGCATCTACCAGGCCGAGCCCGAACAGCGGCGTCGTCAACCGGCCGACATCGTGCACGGTCGTGTTCGCCGGCTCGCGCTCCAGCGGAACCGTGCACGTCCGGGTACCGCTCCTGAACGTGCCCAGCGTCTGCAGCTGGCGCAGCGAGCCGCCCGCGTTGGGCATCGAATCGAACACGCCGTTGACCACCCGGCCGAACCGCCGCTCGATCTGCTCGCCGGCACCTCCGATCGCGCCGAGGGTGTGGCAGCGCCCGCAGGCCACGTCGTTGAACACCGGCCCCACGCCGTCCTCGATGCTCTCGGCCAGCATGAAGTTGTCACGCGCGGCCGCGAAGTCCGCATCGCTGACCCCGCCCACGTGGCTGCCGAGCGGAATGGTCGCCGCTGCCTGGGTCGAAGCTGTCGTCGGCTCGTCGGCCTTGCTCAGCGAGCAGCCTGCCAGCAAGGTAGTACACACACCGAACATCCATGCGTTGCGAACGAACGAGTGGCTCATTTTGGGTGCCTCCGAAGTAAAGAGTAGTCAACCCCGCGATGACAGCCCCAATGCGGCCGTCCGGCCCGCGGACAGGTTGTGGCCGCCGCATTGCCAGGCATCGACGATGCCGAGACCGGGGGCCGCGGTGAATCGGACTCTACGTGCGCGTCCGCGAATGTGTCAATTGCTTACGACCAACGGATTTCTGAGATTCTGGCACATGGCAGTCTGCTGGTATTCTGAGGGTCAGCATCTCGCCACAGATGCGTATACGAGCTAACGAAGCAATGGCTGACTGTCGGTTGGTGATTTTGACAATGGCCATCACGTGATTTCGTGACCGAGAGCGATTACGTGAAATATTGTGTCACAGTGAATGGTGTCATGTTTCAGAGTAGTAGGACGGGAGTGCGCAGTGAGATTGTTGCTCTCAACGCGGCAAGCGCGGTTGTCCATGGCGGGATGCAATCAGTGAGATCAAGCGTGCGAGTCGGGAATCTTTCAGCCTCCCTGCAGCTGGATGTGCGGCCGCGATCACGTCGTGCGATCGACGGATGCCGGTCGAGGTCTTGATCACAAGTCGTGTAGCGGTGCGTTTGGCGGCGTCACGGCGTGGCCCGGAACGTCGCATGGACGTCGCCTGTGATGTCTCCGGCCGCGACTGCCGTACGACACGTGGCGTCACGACCACGTCAGCCGAGAATCCGCGACCCGGCATCCTGGCGGCGGCGCCATGGACCGCGTCCGGCCTGGGCTGCTGTCGGCGACGGCGGCGGGAGCGGACGTCGATGGCTGCGCGGCAACCGTGCGCCGGCAGATCGTCGACTCGTTGAGTCGCCGCGGCGAGGCGGGCGAGCAACGCGTCACGCCAAGACGTCGACCTGCTGACCTGCGTGGCCGCGAGGTGAGCCATCGCTTCGCTACACGTCACGATGGTCGACGTGCAGGGTCAACGATGCAGGTCAACGTTTGCGTTCCGCTTCGCTGCGGTCGACGTCAACGTTTTGGGTCAAGGTCGACGGCTACGGCGTCTGTGTCAACGCACCTGACTTGCGACGAATCCTTCAACGTCCCGGTCCCGAACTTGTGACGAATCATCCGACGATTGCGTCTATGTCAAGGCCCAGGAAACGGGCGCGCGTGCGCCTGTGGCAGGCCTCGCAATCCTTTGCTCGACACGGCTTCCGTCGACGCGGTCGCGTGCGGGGGCATCGCGGCGGGCGGGCACGGGCCCGGCCATGACGATCATCCGGCGATCAGAACAGCCCCAGCGCGTTCGGGCTGTAGCTGACGAGCAGGTTCTTGGTTTGTTGATAGTGCTCGAGAACGAGCTTGTGCGTCTCGCGTCCGAAGCCAGATTGCTTGTAGCCGCCAAATGCTGCGTGCGCGGGATACGCATGATAGCAGTTGGTCCAGACCCGGCCGGCCTGGATCTCGCGCCCCACGCGATAGGTGTTGTTCACGTCGCGCGACCACACCCCGGCGCCGAGCCCGTAGATCGTGTCGTTTCCGATCTCGATCGCGTCCTGCAGGGTCTTGAACTTCGTGACGGACAGCACCGGGCCAAAGATCTCCTCCTGGAAGATCCTCATCTTGTTGTTGCCGACGAACACGGTGGGCTGGAGGAAGAAGCCGTCCTTCAATCTACCGCCGAGCTGCGCACGCTCGCCGCCGGTCATGCACTTGGCACCCTCTTGCTTGCCGATGTTGATGTAGGACAGGATCTTGTCGAGCTGCCCACTCGAGCACTGCGGGCCCATCTGGGTCTTCGGGTCGAGCGGATCGCCGACCTTGATCTTGGCGACGCGTGCCACGGCCTTCTCGACGAACGCGTCGAAGATCGATTCCTGAACCAGCGCGCGGGATGGGCAGGTGCAGACCTCGCCCTTGTTGAACGCAAACAGCGCGAAGCCTTCGAGCGCCTTGTCGAGGAACGCGTCATCGCGATCCATCACGTCGGCAAAGAAGATGTTCGGAGACTTGCCACCGAGCTCCATCGTCTGTGGAATGATCGAGTCGGCCGCGTAGTGCATGATGTCGCTGCCCGTCGAGCTCGCGCCGGTGAACGCGATCTTGGCGATCCGCTTGCTCTTGGCGAGCGGGGTGCCGACCTCGGAGCCATGCCCGAACACGACGTTGAGCACGCCGGGCGGCAGCAGGTCGCCGATCAGGTCCATCAGCACGGCGAGGCTCATCGGCGTGTCGGACGCCGGCTTGATGACGATGCAGTTGCCGGCGACCAGGGCCGGCGCCATCTTCCACGCTGCCATCAGTAGCGGGAAGTTCCACGGAATGATCTGGGCGACGACGCCGAGCGGCTCGCGGAAGTGGTAGGCGACCGTGTCGTGGTCGATCTCGGACAGCGTGCCTTCCTCGGCGCGAATGCAGCCCGCGAAGTAGCGGAAGTGATCCGCGGCCAGCGGGATGTCGGCGTTGAGGGTCTCGCGAATCGGCTTGCCGTTGTCCCGGGTCTCGACGGTGGCGAGCAGCTCGAGGTTGTCCTCGATCCGATCGGCGATCTTGTTCAAGATCCGCGCGCGTTCGGTCGGCGACGTCCGGCCCCAGCCCTCACGAGCGGCGTGCGCGGCATCGAGCGCGCGCTCGACGTCCTCGGCATCTGACCGCGCCACCTCGCACAGCGTGCTGCCGTCGATCGGACTCTTGTTGGTAAAGTAGCGGCCGTTCACTGGCCCCACCCACTTGCCTCCGATGAAGTTGTCGTAGCGCGAGCGCGTCGCTTGTTGCTTCATGCCCGTCGAGCTGTGCAACAGTGAGGCCGGTCCAAGTTTTCGCTGCCGCCAAGTCACGCACAGACCTGCTCCGCAGGTCGCCATTTGTTCACATCCGGCAGGTTGCTGCGCCCCCTATCGCTTCGTTCTTTGGCTGCCGCCAGGTCACGCCGACATCTGGTTCTCGAGGCCGAGGCAGTGAACGCGCGAGACGCGCAAGGCTTGCGCGTAACGGCAGGTCGACCGCGCAGAGGGTGCGCGGAAATCGCGCGGGGCGGCTACGGACCGGCGGCGACGATCCCACGGCGCCGTGGCACGTCGGATGCTCGAGCCCGTGCCATGACAAAGACCATGAAGGCCGCCGTCGTCCGTGAATTTGGCAAGCCCTTGTCACTCGAAGAGATTCCGATCCCGACACCGGGACCAGGCGAGGTGCTCGTCAAGATCCGCGCAACCGGGGTCTGTCACACCGATTTTCACGCCGCCGAGGGTGACTGGCCGGTGAAGCCCAGCCGACCGTTCGTGCCGGGTCACGAAGGAGCCGGGGTCGTCGTGGCACTCGGCGCCGGGGTGAAGAACCTGAAGGAAGGCGATCCGGTCGGGCTGGCGTGGCTGCACGATGCTTGCGGTGCGTGCGAGTACTGCATCACGGGCTGGGAGACGCTGTGCGAATCCCAGCATTGCGGCGGCTACAGCGTCAACGGGAGCTTTGCGGAGTATGCGATCGGATCTGCCGCGTACGTGGCGCGCTTGCCCGATCGGGTCGATTTCTCCGCGATGGCGCCGATCCTTTGCGCCGGCGTGACCACCTACAAAGGCATCAAGGAGACCGAGGCGCGACCGGGGGAATGGCTCGCGATCTCGGGGATCGGCGGGCTCGGCCACGTCGCGGTCCAGTACGCCCGGGCGATGGGGCTGCACGTCGCGGCGCTCGACGTCACCGAGGAAAAGCTGGCGCTGGCGCGCGAGCTCGGCGCCGAGATCGCGGTCGATGCCTCGCGGCCGGATGCCGCCGAGCAGATCGTGAAGCGCACCGGCGGCGGGGCCCACGGCGTCCTGGTGACCGCGGTATCGCGGGCGGCGTTCGCGCAGGCGCTCCAGCTCGTGCGCCGCAGAGGCACCGTGAGCCTGGTCGGGTTGCCGCCGGGTGACTTCGCGACCCCGATCTTCGAGGTCGTGCTGAAGCGGATCACGCTGCGCGGCTCGATCGTCGGCACCCGCAAAGATCTCGCCGAAGCGATCCAGTTCGCCGCCGAGGGCAAGGTGAAGGCGCACATCCACAAGGCCAAGCTCGAGGATATCAATCACGTGTTCGCCGAGCTCAAGGCCGGGCGGATCGACGGGCGCGTGGTCGTCGACTTCGGCTGAGCGCCGCGGGAACCACGACCATCCGCTGCCCGCGGCACTTACGCGGTAAGCGCGCATACTCGATTTCTGTCGATAGGCGTTGATTCAATGACGCATATCGTCACGAATCTACGTTCGAAACTCATAAGAAACATCATGTCATCGGAAAGGATATCATTCACCCTGTGAAGGTTCGGAATGCATGCTTGTGCCGCCGCATGGCGACGGCGCTGTGAGCATCACTTCACGGAGGACACCATGGACATCGCGAACTCTCGTTGGTGGGCGCTCGGCGCCTCCCTGTTCTCGGCAACGATCGCTGCCTGTGCAGCCCCTGAGGCTGCTATGCCATCGGAATCCGAGGCTGACTCGGAGCAGGCACTGGATGTGGATCAACCGGGCGCGGCGGATACGCACGGCGCCCCGCTCCGCGGCGACGCCTGTACGCGCATCGATCCAGCGCCGCACTACCAGGACTGGCCGCGGATCCGCAGCGGGATCCGATCGGACGGCCGCGACGAAGCCTGGATCAGGCAGGTCGTGGCGGCGATGTCGCTCGAGCAAAAAGTCGGGCAGATGACGCAGGCCGAGATCGGTAGTCTGTGGGATGCCACGACCGCGTCCTATCAGCTCGCCGACATCACTCGCCTGGCGGTCGGCTCGGTGCTCAACGGTGGCGGCTCGTGGCCCGAGGCCAACAAACATGCCGCCGTGAGCGACTGGGTCCAGCTCGCCGACGCGATCTGGGACGCCTCCCCCGTGGTGACGATTCCCGGTCGGCACGGCGGCACCAAGATCAAGGTCCCGGCGTTCTGGGGCATCGACGCGGTGCACGGCAACAGCAACGTGTTCGGGGCGACGTTGTTTCCGCACAACGTCGGGCTCGGCGCGACCCGCGACACGTGCCTCATGCGGGACATCGGCGAGGCGACGCAGCGCGCGGTCCGGGCGACGGGCCAGGACTGGACGTTTGGCCCCTGCCTCGCCGTGCTGCGCGACGATCGCTGGGGACGCAGCTACGAGTCGTGGTCCGAGGACTCGAGCGTCGTGCGCGCGTTCTCGAACGCCATGAACGACGGCCTCATGTCGGTCGATCGCGATGGCCGATCGTTCCGGGGCATCATCAGCACGGCGAAACACTACATCGCCGACGGCGGCTCGACCCAGGGCATCGATCAGGGCAACGTGCTGGCCTCCGAGGCCGAGCTCATGAATGTCCACGCGCAGGGCTACTACGGGGCGGTCGAGAGCGGCGTGCAGACCGTCATGGTGGGGTTCTTCAGCTGGCAGGATCAGGGCAAGGACGCCGGGAACAAGCACCTGGTCGACGAGATCCTCAAGCAGAAGATCGGGTTTGATGGACTCGTCGTGTCCGACTGGAATGCCATCGGTCAGGTCACCGGGTGCACCAACGATCACTGCCCGCAGGCGATCAACGCCGGCATCGACCTGTTCATGGTGCCCGCGGACTGGCGGACCTTCATCCCCAACACCGTCGCCGATGTGCGCGCGGGGCTGATCCCGATGTCGCGCATCGACGACGCCGTCACGCGGATCGTCCGCGTCAAGCTCCGCGCCGGGCTGTTCGATAGCCCGCGGCCGTCGCAGCGCGCGTTCGCCAACGATCCCCAGAACCTGGTCGACCGCAAGCTCGCGCGGCGCGCGGTGCGCGAATCGCTCGTCCTGCTCAAGAACGATGGCGGCGTCCTGCCGCTGCGCACCGACCGCAAGATCCTGGTGGTCGGCAAGAACGCCGATAGCATGCAGAACCAGACCGGTGGCTGGTCGCTGACCTGGCAGGGCGGCCCATGGCTGTTCGGGCCCACCGATGCAAACCTCAATACCGACTTTCCCAACGCCGAGACCGTCCTGGCGGGCATCCGGGACAAGGTCGGTGCTGGCAACGTGACCTACAGCATCGACGGCGCCGGCGTGAACGTCCGCGACTACGATGCGGTCATTGCCGTGATCGGCGAGACGCCGTATGCGGAGAACTTCGGCGACGTCGCGACCGCGCTCGGCAATCGCAACTCCGAGAACACCGCGCTGCGGACGCTCGAGCTCGGCGTGCGCATGCCCGAGGACCGCGCCGTGCTTCAGGCGGTCAGCGGCCATGGCGTCCCGGTGGTGACGGTGCTGGTGTCGGGCCGCGTGCTCTACGCAAATACGGAGCTGAACCTGTCCAATGCGTTCGTCGCGGCCTGGCTTCCCGGCACCGAAGGCGGTGGTGTGGCCGACGTCCTGTTTCGCACGCGCCGCGGAGAGATCGCGCACGACTTTGCCGGCACGCTGCCGGTGTCGTGGCCGCGCTCGGCGTGCCAGACGTCGGTCAATGTCGGCGACGCGGGCTATGATCCGCAGTTCGCGTTCGGCTACGGATTGACCTACCGCAGCCGCACGCGGGTCGGCTCGCTCGACGCGACGCCCGGCCCGGTCGCCGGCTGTCCGTAACTCCGGCCGGGGAGATCGAGATCACCCGCAGGGGATCGCCTGCGGACGGCCTAGTCTTGTGCGCAGAACCCGGTGCTATTCACGCTCTGGCCCGGCTGGAGCACGGCGTTCCAGCTCACGCCGCTCACGGTGATCGTGGTGCCGGACTGCGTGAACGTGCCATTCCACAGGTTGGTGACGGTGCCCTCCACCGGGATGGTGACCTGCCAGGTGATGGCGGAAGGCGTGTTGTTCGCGACCGCCAACGTCGCGCAGTAGCCGGTGTCCCATTCGTTGGTGATCGTGACCGTCGGGGTCCCACCCGCGCCGCCGCCACCGGTGGCGGCCGTTGTCGTCACGGCCACGGAGCTCGATCGCGCCGAGACGTTGCCGGCGGCGTCCACGGAGGTGACGAAGAAGCTGTAGCTGGTGGACGCAGCCAGTCCGGTCACGGTGAAGCTGGTGGCGGTGGTCGTCCCGATCGGCGTCGCCGGCGACGCCCCCTGCTGCTGGAAGATCCGGTAACCGGTCACTCCAACATTGTCCATCGCCGCGCTCCACCGCAGGACGGCGCCGCTCGAGCTCACGTTCGACGACACCAGGTTGGACGGCGCCGTGGGTGCCTGCGCGTCGCCGCCACCGGGGTCGCGGTCCAGGCCGAAGAACTGGATGGCCATGGCGGCCATGCCGGTGGTCGGAAGACTGTGGCCGACCCCCTGGATGCTGATCGCCTCGACCGCAGCGTCAACCCCGGTGCCGCCGTAGCGGGTGCGGGTCCAGGTCGACTGCGGGTGATCGGTGAACCCCGGCGTCTGGCTGACCCCGAGGACGTTCGTCCACTGCTTGATCTCTTCGCCGAAGTTGGGGAATCGCAGCGTCGCGTCCTCGGTGCCGTGCCACAGCTGCATGCGCGGGTGAGGCCCGGTGAAGCCGGGGAACGCCGCGCGCGACAGGTCACCCCATTGCTGCGCGGTCTTGATCGACTGGCCATTGGCGCACGTGGTGTTCCACAAGGACCCGTCGGTCGTCGCGAAACACCCGAACGGCACGCCCATGAAGGCCGCGCCGGCCTTGAACACGTCGGGGTAGTCCCCCAGGAGGACGTTGGTCATCATCGCGCCGGACGACGCGCCGGTGACAAACACGCGGCTCGCGTCGGCTCCGAAGTTCTGGATCACGTACTGGACCATCGATACGATCCCGACCGGGTCGCTGTTGCCATTGTGAGTCAGCGATGGCGGCGTCGAGACGTCGAAGCAGTTGCCGGACCGCGTCGCCGATGGATAGATGACGATGAAGCCATGCTGGTTCGCCAGCGCGGCGAACTCTGTGCTCGCGAAGAACACCGGACCTGTGCCGGTGCAGAAGTGGACTGCCACGAGCACGGCCGGGTGTGGCTTCACGCTGTCCGGCACATACAAGGACATCCTGAGATTGCTCGGGTTGCGGCCAAAGTTGGTGACCTCCACCAGCGACGCTGCGCTCGCGGCTCGCGGCACCCCGACGCTGAGCCCGAGGACGGTCATCAAGACACCCAGCGGCACCGTGCGGTTCAGCATTCGTCTGATTCTATCTGGCATACTCGATTCTCCCTTTCGTGTCGTTGTGTCGGAACACCGCCGAGGCCGGGTCGACCTGGCCTCGGTTCGTAGGGCACGTGGTTCCGCCGTCATGGCGACAACGTGAGTACGCGCGCGTCGAGCGCCACTTCGTAGTAGCCGTGGGGATCCCAGACCAGGGCCGTCGTGCCCTGCTTGAGCCTGCCACCGTCCACCTTGACACGGAGAAATTTGCCCGCCGGAAAGTGGTCCGGCAAGGTCCAGGTCCAGGTCGTGACGTTGCCCGCCCTGGTTGGCACCAGCGTGGAGAACAGCTTCTGCGCTCGCCAGTAGGCGCCGACGTTGACCAGCGTGTCGGTCCAGACGTCGGCGAGTGATCTGGCGTGCTGCATGCTGCCGGTGACCGCGCCGACGTCGACCGGGGCAAACCAGTTGTTGGCGGTGGGCGTGATCGTGTGGAACAGGAAGATCAGCCAGCGGTTGCCCGAGCGAGCGGTATCGATGAAGCCATTGAACTGGCTCTGCTGCGTGCCAACGCCACCGATCGACGCGTCTCCGGCCATGAAGCACGGCAGGTGGAACGGATCGGTGCTGTCGTTGGGCGCCACCATGGCGCGGTTCACGTCGCGGCTCAGGAACACGCGCTGGCGCGCGACGGTGGCCCAGTTGCCGTCGCCGAACGGGGACGCCATCGTCGCCACGACGCGCTGCCCGTTGTGCTGGCTGATGTAGGCCGCCTCGGCGTCGAGCTCGGCGAGCGCGCTGCCGAGCGGCGGCGCGACGGAACAGCCGGTCAGATCCGCGCGGCAGTGGTGCACGGTGTGGTTTCCGAGCTCGTGGCCATCGCGAACCGCCTGCGACCAGGTCGCGTCATATCGCGACGACGTGTTGGCCCAGCCGCTGGCCACGTAGAACGTCACGTGGATGCCCACCGCCTGAAGCTGCGCATAGTGCTCGATCTGCGACGGCTGCGAGTCGTCGAACGTGTACGTCACCGCACCCTTGAACCCGGCCCAGTCGAGCACCTTGAGGTTCGTGGGCGTTCCAGACGGTGTCGGTACGCCGCCGCCGGGCGGCACCGGCAGCCCGGAGGCGAGGCTGATGATCTCCGCGGCGCCGGCCGTGACGGGCCGGTCGTCGTCGAGCCCGCAGGCCATACCACCGAGCACGGCCACGCAAGCACTGGCCGTCATCCATCCCGCATCTCGATATCGAGTCATGGCGAGCCTCCGGTTGTTATTTCGATCGTTGGGAGTCCAGGACGCCCGGTATTTGCAAGTCGATGATTGCGATTTACCACATGAAGTCAAGTTGAACACGTGAGTGGTCACTGCGGTGGCCGTGAGAGCGGACGTTCATTCATTATTTTCGATGGATCAAAAATGACGCGGCGGACCACAGCCGCCGCGGAGATCCGCGCACAGGTCCGGTGCACGGCGCGTGACGACCTCGGCGCGCACTCCCGGTGATCGTGGAGCCCCTGTGCCCGTGTGCGGGGGCGCCCGAGGAGCGCGGGCTCACGCATCATGGCCGATTCCACGTGCGTTGCATGATGAGTGCCTCTAAGCTGGCTCGCCCCGTTGTTCGCGGGGCCGCTTGGCGCGACTCGCGCGCAAGCGACTGTTCGCATACTTCACCTGGAGCGGGCCATGATCTCGATACGTCTCGCTGGTACGACTGCTGTCTTGCTGACCGCCCTCGCCGCGGTCGGCTGCGCCAATGATTCCTCGCCGATCTCGATGCAACCAACAGCGTCGCCGGCGGAGCTGCGCGCCGGGCCGCGTGGCGAGATCAGCTACGACCACCACTCACTCATCATCAATGGTACTCCGTTGGTATTGCAGTCTGCCGAGTTTCACTACTTCCGGCTTCCGAGTCCGGGCCTGTGGCCGGATGTGCTCGAGAAGATCAAGGCCGGTGGGTTCAACACGATCTCGGTGTATTTCGACTGGGCGTATCACTCGGCCAAGCCGGGCGTCTACGACTTCACCGGCGTCCGCGACGTCGATCGCCTGCTGCGCGACGCCGAAGCCGCCGGGCTGTACGTCATCGCCCGGCCCGGCCCCTATATCAACGCCGAGACGACCGGAGGCGGGTTTCCGGCATGGCTCAAGCTCGTCCCGGGCCGCGCGCGCTCGAGCGCCCAGGGCTACACCGCGGCCTACCGCGACTGGCTCGGCCACATCAACCCGATCCTCGCTCGCCACCAGATCACGCGCGGCGGATCGGTGATCCTCTACAACGCGGAGAACGAGTACGCGGTCAACACCGACCCGGCCTACATGGAGGACATCCAGCGGCAGGCGCTCGCGGCCGGCATCACCGTGCCGATCACGCACAACGCGTGTTGCGACGCCGCGAGCTGGTCGTCGACGTGGGCGGACGGTCCGGGGGCGGTCGAGCTGCCCGGAGTCGATGACTACCCGCAATCGTTCGACTGCGCTCACCCGGATGTGTGGGGCCCCTGGGGCGAAGGCGTGACCGAGCGGCTGCGCGACGACACGCCGGCGCTCGCGCTGGAATACCAGGCCGGGGCGATCGACCAATTCAATGCTGGCTACGACCAGTGCCGTGCACTGACCGGCCCGCAATACATGAAGTTCTTTTTCAAGTCCAACGTCATTCGCAGCGGCGCGACGGCGTTCAACTACTACATGGGGTTCGGGGGCACCAACTGGGGCTGGCTGGCGCAGCCCAACGACGTCCAGACATCTTATGACTACGGCGCGGCGATCACCGAGGCGCGCCAGCTCACGACCAAGTACGACGAGTTCAAGCGCCAGGGCGGCTTCATGACGTCGGTGGCTCCGCTGACCCGGACCGATCCGGCGGCCCCCTGCAGCTCCGACAATCCGGCGATCGAATCGGTGGTCCGCCAAAGCCCGGTCGCCGGCACCTCGGTCGTCCTGGTCCGGCACGCGGACCGCGCGGCCACGACCGACGACTCCGCGACGCTCGACTGCGCAACAGCCGATGGCCACGCGCGGATCGCCGTGCGCATCGTGGGGCGCGACGCCAAGCTGCTGCTCGCCGGCTACGACATGGACGGGCAACGGCTCGTGTGGTCGAGCTCGGAGCTCATGACCCACGCAGCGATCCGCGGGACCGACATCGCGGTGCTCTACGGCACCGAAGGAGTGGCCGGCCGTACGGTGCTGCGCTACGCATCCCAGCCCACGGTGACCGTGCTGGACGGTGCCGTGACCTCGGCCTATGACCCGGCCACCGGCGACCTGCAACTCGACTACAGCCACGCCGGGGTCGCGCGCGTCCTGGTGACCGGCGGCGGGCGCCCGCGGCTGCTGCTCCTGCTCACCACCGACGCTGGCGCTGCGTCGTTCTGGCGCGTCGACACCGGCGCAGGTCCTGTGCTGGTGCGCGGCACGTCGCTGGTCCGCGCTGCCACGGTGGAGCGCGGCGCCGTTCGCCTGCGCGCCGACACCGCACAGCCCGGCGACGTCGAGGTCTTCGCGCCGGCGTCGCAGCTGTTCGTCAACGGCGACCGGGTCGCGGTCGAGGGCACGCGGAGCGGCTCGATCGCCGGCCGGCTGCCCGGTCCGCGGCCGGTGCGGCTCCCGCTGCTCAACGACTGGCGCACGCGCTCCGAAGCACCGGAAGCGTCCGTCGGGTTCGACGACTCGGCATGGCTTCCGGCGACCAAAACCACGACGCTGAGCCCGATCCCACCTCAGACCCTGCCGGTGCTGTACGCCGACGAATATGGCTTCCATCAGGGTCACGTCTGGTACCGCGGTCAGTTCACCGCACAGGGCACCGAGCGCACGGTGGCGCTCAACGCCGTCACCGGCCGCAACGGCATCTACCTCGTCTGGTTGAACGGCCACTATCTCGGATCGGCGATGGGCGGAACCCAGGCCGACGCCGGGCCACCGGCGAACCCGGATGCGGGCCGCGGCGAGTTCGCGGTTCCCGCGGGCGTGCTCCGTGCCGGCGAGCCAGCGACGCTGGCCGTGCTCGTCGAGAATATGGGGCACAATGACGACTGGACCGCGGAGGAGATCCGACAGCGCCAGCCGCGCGGGCTGACCGGCGCCGTGATCGACGGGGCCCCCGTGCAGATCCGCTGGCGGATCCAGGGCACGCGCGGCGGCGAGGAGCTGGCCGATCGGGTCCGCGGTCCGCTGAACAACGGCGGGCTGTTCGGAGAGCGCGCCGGCTGGCACCTCCCTGGATTCCCGGACCGGGCATGGCCGCGGATCGGCACGCTGGCGCACGACCAGCGGCCACCCGGCGTCACCTGGTATCGCACCTCGGTCTCGCTCGCGGTTCCCAAGGACCAGGACGTGTCGATCGGGCTTCGGTTCGAAGGCGCCGGCGCGACCGGATATCGCGCCCTCATCTTCGTCAACGGCTGGCAGGTCGGTCACTACATCGACGCAGCCGAGCTTCAGCACGAGTTCGTCCTGCCCGCGGGCATCCTGCGCCAGCGCGGCGACAACAGCGTCGCCATCGCGATCGTCGCCCCCAGCGAGCTGGCGCACGGTCCGGGCGCGATCAGCCTGGTCGTGCTCGGGAATCATCGCGGCGGCGTGCCCGTGGCGGACGTGGACTCGCCGGCGTACGGCAATCCCGACCACGGCGTTTCGCGTCCCTAGCGCTCCCTGTCATGATTCGTCATAAGTCCTCGTGATGGCGTTGCGGTCCTTGCCGCCGTGATCGTTGACGTCGACCAGATCGTGCCTTGACCTTGACGTCAATCGTAGAGGTTGACGTGGCCGGAAACGTTGACACACATCATTGACCTCGACGTGAGTCATCGCTTCGCTGCACGTCACGATGGTCGACGTGCAAGGTCAACGATGTGTGTCAAACGTTTACGTTCCGCTTCGCTGCGGTCAACGTCAACGTTTTGGGTCAAGGTCGACGTCTACGGCGTCTGTGTCAATGCACCTGACTTTGCGACGAATCGCTAGACGTCAACGTCAACGTCCACGTCCACGTCCCCAACTTGTGACGAATCATCAGAGCGCCGGTCGTGCGCTGAATGCCAGCGGCGCATCGCGGGCCGCCGTGCGGACTCCACGCCACGATATGCGAACGTTCCTCGACCGCGAGCGGCGCCCTCAGTATGAGTGGTTCTCTGAGAGCGTGAACGGTTCACATATCGTATGAACCGCTCATGACTGGCAGTGAGCCGTTCATGGCCATTGGTGAACCGCTCACGACGGCCGTTGCCACCACCGAAGCCGAACCTCTCACTGGAATTCACTGGCTCAAATATAACTATCGATCAGGTGGTGTTTTGTGTTTGGCTATGTACACTGCGGGCGCCGAATCGATCGGGTCGCTCGCGACGGCCCGACCGAGCGCCGCGCACATCGCCAGTGGATTCGGATCCCCCTCGACGCTGAGAGCCGCAGCCCACCCCCGGCTTCCCCACATTCCATGCCTCGACTACTTCTACCCCTGTCATGCCTCGTCGCGGTGTTCGGCGCCGTCGGGCTCCGCGACGCCGCTCGCGCCCAGAACGACATCGCGGTGTACGACGATGTGCTCGAGAGTCCCTGGGAGAACTGGAGCTGGGCAGCGGTCGACGTCACCAGCACGGCGGTCGTGCATGGTGGCACCACGGCGATCGCGGTCACGGCATCGCCGTGGAGCGCGCTCAGCTTGCGGCACGTGCCGTTCGATACGACGGACTATGGCAACGTGACGTTCTGGATCAACGGTGGTCCGGTCGGCGGACAGCGGCTGCACGTCACCGCCACGCTGGGCGACGCGGGGCAGTCCATCGGAGTCGATGTCCCGGTGCTCGCCGCCGGCACGTGGCAGCAGGTCTCGATCCCGCTGGCCGCGCTGGGCGCCGCGGGCGCCGCCAACTTCACCGGGTTCTGGATCCAGGAGTGGACCGGCGCCGATCAACCCACGTTCTACGTCGACGACGTCGCGCTGTCGCGGAGCGTCCCGGTCACGCCGCCGCCGCCGCTCGATCATGGCATGGCGCTCTACGATGACGTGTTCGCCGAGGGCTGGCAGAACTGGAGCTGGGCCACCATCGACGCCGCGAACACCAGCCCGGTGAGCTCGGGCACGAGCTCGCTCGCCGTGCGCGCCGGCCCGTTCACCGCGCTCGCCTTCCATCACGCGGCGGTGGACGTCAGCATGTTCGGTAACCTCACGTTCTGGCTCAACCCCGGCAAGCAAGGCGGCCAGATCCTCACCGTGCGCGCGCTGCTCTCGGGCGTCCTCATCGAGCCCGGCGTCACGCTTGGCCCGCTGGTCGTGGACCCGAACAACGCCTGGACCAAGGTCACGCTGCCGCTCAGCGCGCTCGGCGTGGCCCACAAGACCGATCTGACCGACATCTGGGTGATGGAGACCAGCGGTGCCGATCACAGCGCGAATCCGTTCTACATCGACGACATGCGGCTCGAGCTTGCCCCGCCGCCCGCGCGCGTGAACGTCACCGTGGATGGCGCGCACGAGCGCCGCACCGTGGACCCACGGATGTTCGGCATCAACGCCGCGATCTGGGACGGCGCGTTCAACACCTCGACGACCGCGGCGCTATTGACCGAGGCCGACAACCAGGCGCTGCGGTTCCCCGGTGGTTCGGCATCCGACGTCTACCACTGGCAGACCAACATGAGCGAGGGCGAGACGTTCCAGTGGGCGACCAACCTCGACGCATTTGGCCACATCGCCACGGCCACCAAGGCACGCGTCTTCATCACCGCGAACTACGGATCTGGATCGCCCGAGGAGGCCGCCGCCGAGGTCCGCTATGCAAACCGGACCAAGAACTACGACTTCAAGTACTGGGAGATCGGCAACGAGAACTACGGCACCTGGGAGACGGACAAGAACACGCGCGCCCACGATCCGGTGACCTACGCGACGCGGTTCAAGGACTACGTCGCCCAGATGAAGGCGATCGATCGCTCGATCAAGATCGGCGCGGTGGTGGTGGTCGACGAAGACAGCTTCGCCAACTATCCCGACGAATCCGCCGTCAACCCGCGCACCGGCGCCAAGCACCAGGGCTGGAACGCGGTGATGCTCGCCACGCTCGCGCGGCTCGGCGTCACCCCGGACTACGTGATCTATCATCGCTACGAGCAGGGCCCGGGGGGCGAGAGCGACAGCTTCCTGCTGAGCTCGGCCCGGACCTGGGCGAACGACGCGGCGAGCATTCGCCAGATCTTGAACGACTACCTCGGTCCGAACGCGAAGCGAGTCGAGATCATCTGCACCGAGAATAACTCGGTGTTCTCCGACCCGGGAAAGCAGACCACGAGCCTCGTGAATGGCTTGTTCATGGCCGACAGCGTCGGCAACATCCTCCAGACCGAGTTCAGCGGGCTGTTCTGGTGGGATCTGCGCAACGGCACGGTGGCGGGGAACCACAACCCGGCGCTGTACGGCTGGCGACTGTTCGGCGACTACGGCATCGTCAACGCGACGACCCCGGCGGGGCCGGCGGATCGCTATCCGAGCTTCTACGTCTACAAGCTGCTCAAGCACTACGCGCGCGGCGGCGAACGCGTGGTCACCGCGGCCAGCGACTATTCCGGGATCGGGGCGTACGCGGTGCGGGATCGCCGAACGCACACGTTGAACCTGCTGCTCATCAACAAGCACCCGACGGCCGCGCTTCCCGTGCACATCGCGGTCGGCGGTTTCAAGGTCGCCCGCTCGGCCGAGGTCTTCACCTACGGCATCTCGCAGGATGAAGCCGCGCGGACCGGGACCGGCTCGCCAGACGTGGCGCGATCGACCGCGGCGATCTCGGGCGCGACGTTCACCTGGACCCCGGCGCCTTACTCCGCCACGGTCATCCGGCTCGAGACGGCCGACCGACACGGGGAGCATGATGACGATGATCGGGACGACCGGGACGACCGGCGGTAGCACGCGTCGTCGAGCGCCCCCGGTCACACGGCGGGCGTGCCTCGGTTCGATGGAAGTCGCGAGTCTTCGAGCGAAGATGCGTTGACCTGCAACGCTCATGGCGGCCCGGAAGGGGCGCTGCGTGTCAGCTCGGCTTCTGCCGGGGCAGCCTCACGTCGGCGATCCGCGGGATGCGGCGCTCCGCCAGCGCGGTCGCCACGACGTGATCCCACGGCGTGCTCGGTGGCTGGACATGCTCGATCCAGCGGGCGAGCTCGCCGCGCCGCGCCACGAGCTCGACCGCGAGCAAGCGGGATAGGGCGCTCGCGACTCGACCGGAGATGTCCGAGGTGTACGGCAGCGGCACCGCGAGCGCTCCGGGCATCAGCGAGACGAACTGAGGGCCGTTGACGCCGCGTCCGATGGTGTCGAGCGTCGGCAACAGCCGCGTATCGATACATCGCAGGTGCGCCTCACCGAGGCACGCTGCCGCGGCTGCGAGCCGGCCGAGCAGGTCGGCCGCGGCGAGCGTCGCGCCGTCGACCAGCCAGGTGCGCAACGACGGCACCAGCTTGACGATCTGCCACAGCCGCCAGGTGCCGCCGCCGGTCGCGGCGAGCACGATACAGCGCAACGGTGACAACATCCCGGCGAGCGCCGCATGGTCCTGCGCCCATGCCACCAGCGCCTGGCGTCCGTCGTCGAACTGGCTGAACACCGCCGACGCGGTCGAGTGGACGCGCCAGCCACGCCCCATGCCGGCGATCCAGTCGCCGTCGCCGACGCGGCGAACGGTGAGGCCGACCTCGGTGGCCTCGTGCAACACCATGCGGCCCTCGACCGGTGGCCAGATCGCGCCGCTTGGCACGCGCGCGTCTGGCAGTCGCGGTGGAGCTGCCCCGAGTGGCTCGACCGCGGCGGCGAGATCGCCCGGCACCGCGGCGGGCGCGACCGGCGGATCTTCGAGCACGGCCAGCAGCTGCTCGGCGGTGTCGACCAGCGGGCGCCCGCGCGGCAGCGCGCCGCGCGCGATGAGCTCGCGGATCCGATCGAGCGCGATCCGGACCGCGAGCACGAACGTCTCGCGGATCCCGATCCCGGCCTCCGCGACCGACTCGGTGACCGCGGTGCGGGTGAAGTCATCGCCGAGCGCGGCGCACAGCTGGTCGCGCGACACCGCACCGGGGACGTCGCGCTTGTTGGCCTGCACGATCACGCCGACCGGGAGCTCATGGCCGCGCAGGATCGCCGCCATCTGCCGGATGTGGCCCACGCTGCGCGCGACCGCCGCGCTGGTGCTGGTATCGGCCACGAACACCACGACGTCCGCGGTCTCGAGCAGCGCTCGGCGGCGGGCCACGAGATCTGGTTGCCCGGGCACACTGACGATCTGACATCGGATCTGATGACCCTCGAACAAGCCACCCGTGTATTCCATCCAGTCGAAGTACAGGGTGCGTCCGGCGGACTCGAGCGGCGTCTCGACCGCACGCATCAGGCTACGCGCGAGCGACCGGACGCTCGTGGTCTTCCCCGCGTGCGGCGGCCCGTCGTAGACGATGCGGATGACGATCGCGTTACGCTCGGGGTCGAGGACCGCCATGGTCGGCTACACGAAGTTGGCGAGGTGCTTGTTCACCGCGATGCGGATGATCGCGATGTTCGACGTCGCGCGATCAGCCGCGAGGTAGATGAACGTGACCGGGCTGACCATCTTGATCAGGTGGATCTGATCCCCGAGCGTCATCAGCATGTCCTCGAGGCTGGTCTTCAGCGAAAGCGCGCGCATGATCTTCTGCTTCTGCTTGACCATCTCGCTGTTGTAAGCGCTCGCGGCGGCGAGGTCGAAATCCGACCGGAACGACTTCATTCCGAGCGTCATTCCCGATTCGATGTCGACGAGCGAGGCGGCGATGAACCCCGGAATCTCGGCGGCGACCTTTTCAAAACTCTCGATGATTTGCTTCTCTGCTGGCATGGTGGCTCCTGGTGCGTGGCTTGGGTTAAACGGCGAGGTCTTTTTCGGCTACCGAGAGGAAGTGGCGGGCGAGTGCGAGGTTCGCACGGCTGCGGTCGAGCGCCACGTAGATGAACAACGCGTCGTTGCTCGATAGCGGCCGCAGCAGGTGATACTGGCGACCGAGCGTGATGAGGATGTCCTCGATCGGATCGTTCAGGTTGAGCGCTTTCATGGTCTTGCGCTTGGCGCGGACAACCTCGGTATTGCCGGCCGCGGCAAGCTCCAGGTTGAGCATGTTGTTGCCGCCCGCCGAGCCCAGCATCATCCCGCTGTTGCTGTCGACGATGCACGCGCCGATGATACCCTCGATCTCCATCAGTTTTGTGAGTGCTTCTTTTGCAGTCGCCATGGAACTCCTTTACGCCTTGTTGGTCATGGTTGCCATCTGGGCCAGCAGCCGGTTGAACGCCAGCTCGCCATCACAGAGCAGTACGAACAGCACGTTGTCCTCGGCCCAGCTCGCACATGCGAGCCCGCCGAGCTGCGCCAGCGCCACCTGGACGCCGACCGTCGCCGCCACCGCCATCACCTCGTCGGCATGGGTCGCGAGATCGGCGAGCGTCACGAGATCCACGTCCTCGCAGTGGAGCTGCGCCAGCGGGATCTTCGCGCCGCGGTTGCGTTCGATCGCGAACCCCGCTTGATCCGGGCGCACGACCTGGCGTAGCCGCGCCAGCGCGCGGGCGGCGAGCGTGGGGCTGATGATCGCATGAACTCCCGCGAGCACCTCGGTGGGCGAGAACGTCAGCAGTGGATGATAGCCGTGGCCGCGGTGGTTGACCCACGACCACGCCGAGGCATCCTCGCGCAGCAAGCAGTCGAGCGCCTCACAGGTGTGGCGCAGCAGCGCGCGGTGCAGGACCGGCAGCGACACCAGCCCGCGGGCGACCAGGGTCTCGCCGAGCGGCATGTGGTCGCGGTGGCACATCGCGAACACCTCGTCGAGCTGCGCATGGGTCAGCGTGTCCTGCTCCGCGACGAGGACGTCGGTCAACCTCCGCGGGTAGCGCGCGCTCAGCGCCCAGCACACCCGCCCGCGCTCGACCAGCAGCGCGCCGGCCATCGCGCCGTCGGCGTGCTTGCGGACCAGCGCGCCACAGGCGTCGGTTGGCACGCGCTCGAGCGCGTGGATCACCTCGGCGGCGAACGCGTGCATCACGTGGACGGCTCCATCGCGTCGAGGATCGAGCGGATCACCGCGACGACCAACCCGAGGTTCGCCGCGCGTGCGCAGATCACCACCAGCACGCGGTGCGGATCGCGGGTCAGGCGCTGGGCGATATGGACGTGGTCCGCGGACAACAGGACCATGCGCGGCGGGCGCTCGCGCGAGCTCATCGCCTCGGTCACCGCCTCGAGCACCGGTGCGATGAACGCATCGTCGCGAGTTGCGCGTTGCTCGAGCACGACCCGGGTCCGCGTGTCGACCCACGCGGCCGCGAGGCAGTGGTCCATGGTCGCGCAGATCTCGGCGAGGACGTTCATGGCGCGGTCCTCGCGGCGGCGAGCACCCGCACGAGCGCCCAGCCGAGCGCGACGCTCATCGTGGCCGGCGTGGCGATCACGATCAGCTCGCGATGGTCGACCACGGTGCAGTACAAGGCGCGGTCCTTGCCCGCCACGAACAGCTCGCGCGCGGCGGCGTCGGGTGGCTCGCCGCCGAGCTGGCCGAGCTGGCCGAGTTGAGTGAGAGGCCCGGATGGACGCACGGTTCCGAGCAGGAGATCGAGTAGCGCGGGGCTCGCGAGGTCGGCGTGCGCGAACCCGGCGATGGCCGTCCGGGTGGCGATGTCGATCGCCACCGCGCCGAGCGCGCCACCGTCGACCACCGCGGTCCGGAATAGCTCGTCGTGGAGCGTCACGGTGGTCGCTCCATGTGGTCGTGGAGCCAGCGCCCGAGCTGGGCGCTCTCCAGGTGAAACCGGCGCTGCACGACCTCGTCGGTCATCGACCGAATCAGCGCCAGCATGGTGCCGGGCACCCGCACGAGCGCGATCGCGGTGGTGCCGCAGGTCAGCTCGACGCGCGTCCACGTCGGGTCGGCCAGCTCGGCGAGATCGAACGCCCAGCCCAGCGCGCCGGCGAGCTCGGTGTCGGGGTGGTGGTCGCCGCCGTCGAGCCGCTCGAGGGTAGGCGCCGTCGGGTCGATCCGCCACAGCTCCGCACCCGGCGCATGGTCGGCGAGCCAGCGTCCGATCACCTCGCGATCGAGCGAATCGTACTCGGAGGTGTCCTCGAGCCAGGTATCGACGACCGCCAGCGCCACCGAGGGGCGCGCCGCGACACGGCCCTCATCGAGCGAACGCAGTCCGTCGAGCAGGACGTGGTCGAACGGCCCGGCGATGGTGCGCGTGGTAGGGACGAGCGCGGAGGTCTCGAGCTGGCCGCGTTGCGCGGTGAGCAGCGTGGCCAGCGCGGCCGCCCCGCTCCGGCCGTCGCACTCGGCGTGGATCAGCTCGCCGAGATGAAACCACACCGCGCCTTCGCGCTCGCCGCTGATCCGCAGCGTCAGCGATTGGCCGGCGTGATGGTACATCTGCAACACGTCGATCAGCGACATTCGATGCATCCAGCCGTGGAATCCATCGGCGCAGTCGCGTGCGATATCGACCGCGTCGGCCAGCTCGGTCCCCGACACCGGCTTCGCCAGCGCGCGGATGGCACCGAGCCGCAGCGCCGCGTCGCGATCGAACGGCGTCATGTTCGTGGCGAGCGCGATGCTGCGGGTCGTGGGGGCGGACACCCGGGCGAACGCCAGCAAGTCGACGCCGTCGGCGCCGCGCATCGCGAGATCGGAGACCAGGACATCGACGGTGTTGGTGAGCAGCAGCCGGGCCGCCGCTTCGGCGTCGGCGGCGGGCTCGACCCGGTAGCCGCGCGCCGATACGAAGCCGGTCACGGCATCGCGGATCGCCACGTCGCCATCCGCCACCACGACGAGTGGCGGCAGGCTGCCAAGCCTGGCACTCGTCGGAGACTGCAACGGCGCACCGAATCCAGATTCAGACCGCACGCGGCCTTCCCGCTTGGCCGTTGCGGTTGGAGCTCGCTGCCCGCCAGCACCCAAGAGACCTCTGCGGCGGCTTCCATGTGAAGTGCCGACATAGGAAGCGGAAGTAATACCGCATCATGGATACAGTCTCACATGAACGTCGGTAACGGAAGATTACATCGTGGCTGTCAGCGTCGGTGAGGGCAGCTCGATGAGATGAGCCGCCGAGGGGAGACGTGATCCATGTTCGTACCCGACCTCACAGCCGGCGCGTCGCTCGCCGCACCGAGTCTAGTAACTATTCTTAAGCGCTCTGAGGCCCAATGCCGCTCAAGACAAGTAATACGAGTACGCCCGCCCTGCGCGAGCGCGAGCAGAGACCGATGGACGTTCATCGGAAACTGGCCGGAGATACGTCGGAACGAGGCTCGCCACGCGCACGAGTAAGCGTCCGACCGATTCGGACGGTCAGCCCACGCAGCCTCGTCGCGAACCGCAGGCGTTCGCTTGGTTCGCCGTGGTCGTTTGTCGCCGAGCACGACGGTTGGGCATGGCGCTATCGAGCGCTAACTGGATCACCGAGCGGAACGCCTAGCCGGACAGCTGTACCGGTCGTGAGGGTGTGCGAACGGTGCACGGGCGCTGGCGCACGGGGTGCGGTGCCAGAGGCTGATAGTGCGGTCCAACGGCCGCGTACGATCCGCTCGTGACCGTCCGACCAATCGGTCGGGCGCTCACTTCACTCCCGCGCGCCATCATGGCCGTGGCTCCCCGGTAGACGATTGGGCACGATGTGACGATCGACCCGCCGCTCACGCCATGCAACCCGACCGAGGTCGAGTCGCGATGCGTGTCGCACGTCGCGGGGCGAGCCGGCAACCGGCAGCCGAGCGTGGCGAAGCTCGGTAGCGATGCGTGATCTGTCGCGCACATCGTCCGAATCTCGGACTTCCGGTGCGCGTTCAATGGCACACCTGCGCGTTGATTGCCATGGCACGTGCGCTGCCTCACACGAGCGTGCTGTGGATTGCCATGCGGTGCGAGGCGCCGCGCACACGGTGAGGTCTCCGCAACCCGCCGTGGCCGCACCACGGACACCCGTGGACGCTGCTGAACGGTAATGCCGTGAGTAGCGGAGAGCATAGTACGCATGGCTTGCACTGCCCCGGATGCACTGGCGTTGTGCGCGTTCGGGTCGCTGACCTGCGGTGTTCGTATTACCTCGGTGAGGTAATGCGGGCGATGACACCGCGCTGACCCGTCGCCGCGTGTTGGCGCACGTGCGAGCACGCGGCGAGCTGGTCCTTCGATCCTTTGGTGCGCACCGAAGTCAGCGCCGGATACGGTCGCGACAACCTCGAAGGAGCTGTTCATGTTGTTCGCTGCGCTCGACCACGGTGTCCCGATCCTCGTCCTCGCCGGTGTGGTGCTCGCTGGGTGCCATGAGCGGCCCCCGCGGCAGGCCACACCGGCCGAGCCCGTGGTCATTCGAATCCTCGCTGGCGCGACCGGCCTCCAGATCGCGCTGCATCACGAGGCGCCGACGGCGCGCGGGCCGGGCACCGGCTGCGCACCGGTGCTGTTCGTGCACGGGGCGACGTTTCCGACGGCGCTCGCCGCTGGCTACCGGTTCGACGGCGTGTCCTGGATGGACGACCTCGCCGGTCAAGGCTTCGACGTCTGGGGCCTCGACTTCGTGGGCTACGGCCGCTCCGATCGGTATCCCGAGATGCGCGAGGCCGCAGACGGCCATCCGCCGCTCGGCCGTGCGGCGGACGCGAGCCAGCAGATCGCCGCCGCGGTCGACTACATCCGCACCACGCGCGAGGTGGCTCGCGTCTCCGTCGTGGCGCACTCCTGGGGGACGGTCGCGGCGGGTCGCTACGCCGGTGACCACGCGGATCAGCTCGACCGCCTCGTGTTGTTCGGCCCGGTCACCGTGCGCATGGAGCCGGAAGGTCAGGCGGACTCGACGGCGTGGGCACTGGTGACCCAGGACGACCAGCACCGGCGGTTCTACGGCTACGTCCCGGCCGGCGAGCCACCGGTCATGGCGCCGCGGCACTTCGCTGGATGGGGACCGGCGTACGTCGCCTCGGATCCCACCGCGGCGAGCCGGACTCCCCCGAGCGTGCGGGTGCCCAACGGTCCCGGTGCCGACGTCACCGATGCATGGAACGGGCAGCTGGCCTACGATCCGGCGCGGATCAGCGCGCCCACGTTGATCGTGCGAGGTGCCTGGGACGTGGTCACGACGGACGCCGACGCGCGCTGGCTCTACGACGCGCTGACCGGAGCGCCGATCAAGCGCGACGTCAAGATCGACCGCGCCACCCACGTGATGCACCTCGAGCGTGGCCGCCACCAGCTCTATCGCGAAGTGAGCACGTTCCTCGCCGCCCGCGATCGCTGACGGTAGGCCCGCCGTCGGTCGGGATCTGCGTTGCGCTGTAGGTTTGCCGAGTACGTCGGTCGCCGCCGCCCGACTCCGTGCGGACGGTCGGATATAAGATGCCGCGGCGCGGAGGCATCATCCACGGTCGTCTGGCTACATTAAGTTGTACTAAAACGTACTGAAATGGTCCCTCAACGCGGACAGTCTCAAGCGCTGCCAACGCTGGTGTCGGGATGCTTGCTGATCGGCGTCTGCGATGTCGGATTCCCGACGATCGCGCTTGCGGCCCGACGCTGAGCCGCAGTCGAACATTCGAGCCATGCTCATCGCGAGTCGCATGCAGCGACCCGACCGAGTCAGTGCCGACAGAACGCGTGGGTCGATCGCTTGCCAATCATTCGGCGCATCATAAATCTTCCGGCAACCCATGAGTTTCAACAGCACTGTTCGCTTGGCGACGCTGGCCTGCATGGTGGGCGCGGCGTGGCCGGGGTCGGCGCGAGCGCAGGAGGCTCCGCACGACGCGCCCGCGCTCGTGCCGCCGCCGGTGTCCGATCCGATGCTCGCGCCGCCCGAGCCGGCGCCGGTGGAGATCCACTCGTGGGAGGAGGCGATCACGGTGATCCGCCGCTCGCCCGACTACCTGACCAGCGTCGAGGCGCTCGAGCGCTCGATCGCACAGCGCAGGATCGCGCTCGCCGCGGTACTGCCGACGCTGACCGCGACTGGAAGCTACACGCGCAACTTTCATTCGATCGAGGTGCCGGTCGGCAATGCGACCCTCGTATCGCCAGCGCCCAACCTGTGGTCGGCGACCGCGGCCGCGTCGTGGAATATCATCGCCCCGCGCGCGCTCCACGCGATCGGCACCGCGGACCTCGCGATCGACGTCGCCAACCTCTCGCTCGCCGATCGCCGCCGGGTGCTCGCCAGCTCGGTGGTCTCGGCGATGCTCGCGGCGCTCGCCGCCGGGCGCGTCACCGAGCTCGATCGCGTCGGACTGCGGTCCGCGCTCGAGCGGCTCGCGCTCACGCAGACCCGTCTGCGCTTCAATCGCGGCACCGCGCTCGATATCGATCGCGCGCAGCAAGACGTCGCCGCGGCGCGCGCCCAGGTGATCAGCGGCGACGAGTCGCTTCGCCAGGCGCGTGAATCGCTCGGCCAGGCGCTGGGCTCGGCGACGCCGATCGCCGCACCCGCCGATCTCGATCTCGAAGGCTTCGAGCGCGCCGTCGCCACGACCTGCCGGCTCGACCAGGCGATCGAGCAGCGCGCCGACATCGCGGCCGCGCGCGGCAACGTCGCGATCGCCGAGCGCCAGATCACCGACGCCAAGCTGCGGTTCGCGCCGTCGGTGGCGGTCGGCTCGCAGGCCGGGTGGGTCAATGCCCCCACGCTGGGCCCATCCGACACGTGGTCGTTGACGGCCACGCTCAGCGTCCCGCTCTACGATGGCGGCGTGCGCTACGGGGCGCTGCGCGATGCGCGCGCCGCCGCCGATCAGGCGCGCCAGGCGCTCGCGTCGCTGCGGATCGAGGCGATGATCGAGTCGGCGCGCGCGGCGCGCGCGATCGCGGTCAATACTTCGGCGCGCGACGTCGCCAGGGAGCAGCGCGACCTCGCGCAGCGGATCGATACCCGGACGCGCGAAGGCTACGCGAGCGGTGTCGGGACCAGCCTCGATCTCGTCACCTCGGCGCAGGCGCTACGGCAGGCGGAGATCAATCTCGCGCTGCTCGAATTTCAGCTGGCGCAGGCGCGCGCCAGCGCAGTGCTCGTCAACGCGGAGTGTATCTATTGAGTCCCTCCCACAAGTTGTATTCCGCACTCGCACTCGCCGTCATTGCGTGTGGCGAGACCAAGAAACCTGCCGCCGGCCCGCCGCCACCCGCGTCGGTCGGGGTCGCGACCGTCGAGAAGCGCGACGTGCCGCTCTACATAGAGGCGGTCGGTTCGCTCGACGGCTATGTCAACGCAGATATCCGCGCACGCGTGAGAGGCTATCTCCAGAGCCAGGGCTACAAGGATGGCTCGACCGTGAAGCCCGGCCAGACGCTGTTCACCATCGAGGCCACCGAGTACGAGGCCGCCGCGAAGTCGGCCGCGGCGAACGTGGCGCGGGCCAGGGTCGCGCTGGCGCGGAACAAGGTCGACCTGGGGCGCGATCAGGGCCTGCTCAAGGCCGGCATGGCATCGCAGCAGGACGTCGACAACGCCACGACCGCGGTGGCCGACGCCGAGGCGCAGGTCGCCGCCGCCGAGGCGCAGCTCCAGCAGGTGCAGCTCAACGTCGGCTATACGAACATCAAGTCGCCGATCGCAGGGGTGGCGGGGTTGGCGCTGGTCCGGGTCGGTAACCTCGTCGGTCAGGACGGGCCGACGCTGCTCACCACGGTGTCGCAGCTCGATCCGATCCGCGTGAACTTCCCGCTCAGCGAGCTCGACTACGTGCGCTATCCCGAGCGGTTCGCGCACCTTCAGGACCGCGATCTCGCGTGGGCGCGCAAGGAGCTCGCCCGGCTCGAGGCCCAGGGCGGGGCGGGCGACGCGTCGTCGGGCGGCGTCGAGATCGTCCTCGCCGACGGCAGCACGTATGCGCATCGCGGCGTGGTCGTCGCCGTCAATCGACAGATCGATCCGAATACCGGGACGACGCAGCTGCAAGCGCTGGTGGGAAACCCCGATGGCATCCTGCGCCCCGGTGAGTACGCCCGCGTCAGGATCCGGCGTGAAAACGAAGGCCAGAACGTGGTGACCGTCCCCGAGAAGGCGCTGATCTCGGTGCAGGGCACGTATTCGGTCGCCGTCGTCGGGCCGGACAACAAAGTCACGCTCCGGCGGCTCGAGCTCGGGCCGTCGTCCCAGGGCAGCCGCGTGGTCACCAAGGGGCTGGTCGGCGGCGAGCACATCGTGGTCGAGGGCGTACAGCGTGTGGCCGACGGTGCGATCGTCGCTCCCCACGCAGCGGCCGCGGCCTCGGCTGCGGCGCCGACCACGGGATCCCCGCCGCCAGGCGCACCGGCCGCCGGCGCTGCCGCGCCCGCCGCTCCACAGGCCGCGGCCGGATCGGGCACGGCCGTCTCATCCCCGCGGGAGAAATAACCGATGTCCGAGTTCTTCATCCGCCGTCCGATCGTCGCGATGGTGATCGCGATCGTCACCGTCCTGGTCGGTGTCGTGTCGCTGCTCGGACTCCCGGTGGCGCAGTTTCCACAGATCCTGCCGCCGCAGATCAACCTGACGACGACCTACACCGGCGCCGATGCGCTGACGATCGAACAATCGGTCGCCACGCCGATCGAGCAGCAGATGAACGGTGTCGATCGGATGCTCTACATCCAATCGACCAACGCCAACGACGGCTCGATGAACCAGGTCGTCACGTTCGACGTCGGCACCGACATCGACGTCGACAACGTGCTGGTCAACAACCGCTACTCGCAGGCCCAGCCGTTCCTGCCCGACGCGGTCAAGCAGTTCGGCGTCACGATCAAGAAGTCGCTCGCGTTCCCGCTGATGGTGATCTCGCTGTATTCGCCCGACGGACGCTACGACCCGACGTTCCTCGCCAACTACGCGCTGATCAACGTCAACGACGCGCTGCTGCGCGTCAAGGGTGTCGGCGACATTCGCAACCTGGGCTCCTCGGACTATGCGCTGCGGGTGTGGCTCAAGCCCGATCTGCTGGCGCGGCTATCGCTGACCGTCGCCGACATCCAGAACGCGGTTCGCCAGCAGAACGTGGTCAACCCGGCCGGCCAGATCGGCGGCGAGCCGTCGCCGACCGGCCAGCAGATCACGTACACGCTGCGCGCGGCAGGCCGCCTGGTCGAGCCCGAGGAGTTCGGCGCCATCATCGTGCGCGAGAACCCCGACGGCTCGACCGTGCGGATCCGCGACATCGCGCGCGTCGAGCTCGGCACGCTCAACTATCAGCAATACGGAACGTACAACGGTCGCCCGGCCGCCGTGGTGGCGGCGTTCCAGTCGCCCGGATCGAACTCGCTCGAGGTCGCCAACAACATCCGGGCGACGATGGTGGACCTCGCCACGCGGTTCCCGCCGGGCGTCGCCTATCGGGTCTCGCTCGACACCACGCGATCGGTCACCGCCGGCATTCGCGAGATCATCGAGACCCTGGTCGAGGCGGTGCTGCTCGTCGTGCTCGTCGTGTTCATCTTCCTGCAGAGCTGGCGCGCCACGCTGATCCCGCTGCTCACCGTACCGGTCTCGCTGGTTGGCGCGTTCGTCGTGTTTCCGCTGCTGGGGTTCTCGATCAACACGCTGTCGCTGTTCGGCCTGGTGCTCGCGATCGGGCTGGTCGTCGACGACGCGATCGTCGTGGTCGAGGCGGTCGAGCACCACATCGAAGAGGGCATGTCGCCGCGCGACGCCACGCTCGCGGCGATGAAGCAGGTGCAAGGCCCGGTGATCGCGATCGCGCTGATCCTGGCCGCGGTGTTCATCCCCGTCGCGTTCATGGCCGGGATCACCGGTCGGCTGTATCAGCAGTTCGCACTCACGATCGCGATCTCGGTCCTGATCTCTGCGTTCAATGCGCTGACGCTCAGCCCGGCGCTCAGCGCGCTGCTGCTGCGGCCGCGCGGCGCCAAGCGCACGTGGTTCGGCCGGATCGGCGACCGGTTCAATCGCGTGTTCGCGCGGGCCACCAATGGCTACGTCAGCGTGAACCGCCGCCTGGTGCGCAAGCTCGCGATCCCGATCGTGCTGCTGCTCGGCGTCGGCGCGATGTCCGGCGTCATCGGGGTCAAGCTGCCCTCCGGGTTCATCCCCGATGAAGATCAGGGCTACGCGATCATCGCCGTGCAGCTCCCGGATGGCGCCTCGCTGTCGCGCACCAAGGCCGTGTACCAGCAGATCGATCAGGTGCTCGCGAACCAGCCCGGCATCGAGGGCTTCAACGGCGTCGCGGGATTCAGCTTCTTCACGCGGACCGCGGCGCCGTACACCGGCGTTGCCTTCATCGGCTTGAAGCCGTGGGACGAGCGCGGCAGCGAGCTCACGGCGACCGCGATCATCGCAGCGATCAACAAGAAGTTCGCGGCGATCTCGGAAGCGCGCGTCATCGCGGTGGCGCCGCCGGCGATCCCCGGTATCAGTGCCGCGGGTGGGTTCAGCATGATGTTGCAGGACCGCAGCGGCGCACCCTACGAGTTCCTCGCCGCGAACGTCGGCAAGTTCGTCGCCGAGGCGCGCAAGCGGCCCGAGCTCGAGAACGTACGGCCCAACTTCTCACCCGCCGTGCCACAGCTGTTCGCGGACGTGGACAAGGACAAGGCCATGAAGCAAGGCGTCCAGGTCACCGAGATCTACGCAGCGCTCCAGACCTTCCTCGGCGGCTCGTACGTCAACGACTTCTCGCGGTTCGGCCGCCAGTGGCGGGTGTTCCTGCAAGCCGAGGCCGCCGATCGCACATCCGCCGACGACATCGGTAAGTTCTACGTGCGCAACGCGCGCGGCGAGATGGTGCCGCTGTCGTCGTTCGTCAAGGTGCGACCGGTGAGTGGCCCAGAATACACGGTGCGGTTCAATCTGTACCGCGCGGTCGAGATCCTCGGCGCACCGGCGCCGGGCTACAGCTCCGGCCAGGCGCTCGACGCGCTCGAGGAGGTCGCGCGGCAAACCCTGCCGCCCGAGATGGGCTACGCGTGGAACGGCCTGTCGTATCAGGAGAAGATCGCGTCGGGCGGGACCGCCAAGACGCTCGGCCTGTCGCTCGTGTTCGTGTTCTTGATCCTCGCCGCGCTCTACGAGAGCTGGTCGTTGCCGTTCAGCGTGCTGCTCGCGACGCCGGTCGCGGTGCTCGGCGCGTTCCTGGGCCTGTTGTCGCGCCACTTCGACAACAACGTCTATTCGCAGATCGGCCTGGTCGTGCTCGTCGGCCTGAGCGCGAAGAACGCGATCTTGATCGTCGAGTTCGCCAAGGACGGCTACGAGAAGGGCAAGCCGCTGATCGACGCCGCGCTCGAAGGCGCCCGGCTGCGCCTGCGGCCGATCCTGATGACCTCGTTCGCGTTCATCCTCGGCTGCCTGCCGCTGTGGTCGGCCTCCGGTGCCGGTGCGGCGGCGCGCCGCGTGCTCGGGACCGCGGTGGTCTCGGGGATGAGCGCCGCGACGCTGCTCGGCATCTTCTTCATCCCGGCGCTGTTCGTGCTCGTAGAGAAGTTGTCGTCGCGCAAGCACCGGCTCGGCGACACCGCGCTGGTGCCGCCCGCCGTGGCCACAGACCGCAGTGACGCCCACGATCGCGCGGGCGACGACTGATCGGACGTGCCGCGCGGCGCCGCGTGGCAGGATGATCGTCGCGGTGCGCCAGATCGTCGTCAGCGGGTGATGCGGTAGGAGCCGCCGGCTCGGGCGTGGAACCGGATCGTGTCGGCGGACTCGCGCGACCATGCCATGGCGCGGCCGGTCTCCGCGTCGATCAGGCGAACGCCGGCCCCAAGGCCGTCCTGCACGCGCAACGTCCCGCCGTGGTCGGAGTCGATCCGGATCTCGGTCGCGCGGCCGGACCGCCAGGTCACGCCGACCGTCGCCGCGCCGCGCACGCGCAGACCGTCCACGGCGCCGTTGGGCCACGCGCTCGGCAGCGCGGGCAGCACGCGGATGACGCCGGTCTGGCTCTGCACCAGCATCTCGGCGATCCCGGCCGTGGCGCCGAAGTTGCCGTCGATCTGGAACGGCGGGTGGGTATCCCAGAGGTTGGTCAGCGTGCTGAGCCGCAGCTGATCGCGGAAGCTGACGAACGCCTCCTCGCCGTGGAGCAACCGGGCCCAGAAGCTGATCTTCCACGCGCGGCTCCAGCCGGGGCTCTCGGCGTTGGGCGCATTTTCGCGGGCCTGGAGCGACACCAGCGCGGCCTGCGCGAGCTGGGGCGTGGTGCCGGGGCCGATCTGCCGGCCCGGGTACAGCGCGAACAGATGGGAGACGTGCCGGTGGGTATCGAGCGGATCGTCCAGATCCTCTTTCCACTCCTGCAGCTGGCCCCAGCTGCCGATCCGGAGCCCGGGATCGAGCTGGGCCAGCGCGCGCTTCACGCGATCGCGGAGCGCGCGATCGGCGCCGAGCACGTCGCCGGCCTCGACCACGTTGGTGAACAGGTCCCAGACGATCTGCTGCGACATCGCGACGCCGGCGGTGTACGGGCCGTGCTCGGGCGAGTAGCTGGGCGCGGCCACCAGCGTGCCGTCGCGCGGGTCGACCATCAGGTTGGCGAGCCAGAACTCGGCGACCTCGGCCATGATCGGGTATGCGGTGCGGCGGAGGAACGCGCGGTCCTGCGTGAACTGATAGTGCTCCCACAGGTGCTGCGTGAGCCACGCCGCCGCTTCAGGGAGCCAGAACGCGGTCGGCCAGTCGTGTACGCCGGTGTAACCGAACGGCGTGGTCTCGTTCTCCACCACCCAGCCTGGTGTGCCGAACATCGCGCGCGCGGCTTCTCGACCGGCCGGGCGCATCGCGTCGATGAAGTCGAACAGCGGGGTCGTGGTCTCGGCGAGATTGGTGACCTCGGCAGGCCAGTAGTTCATCTGCAAGTTGATGTTCACGTGGTAGTCGGCGCTCCACGCTGCGGCGGTATCCTTGTTCCAGACGCCTTGCAGGTTGGCCGGCAGCGAGCCGGCGCGCGACGAGCTGATCAGGAGATATCGGCCGTACGCGAAGAACATCGCCTCCAGCGCGCGGTCGTCGGTCGACGAGCCACCGGTGTACGCGGCCAGCAGCCGATCGGTGGTCATCGCCGGTGCGCGCTGGCCGATGTCGAGCTGGACGCGGTCGAACAGGCGGCGGTAATCGGTCTGATGGCGATCGAGCAGCCGCCGGAACGGCGCGTGGGCCGCCGCGTCGAGGGTGGCCGTGACCCGCGCGTGGGGATCGATCCCGCTGTAGTCGGGGAACCGCGGGGCATAGCTCGTGCCGGCGGTCAGCACGATCGTGACCGCATCGGCGCTGGTCACCGTGACGCGGTCGCCGCTGTCGGTGCGGTGGCCGCCATCGCTGATCACCTGGACCTGGGCTTCCAGGGCCATCCCGTTGGCGAGGTGGCCGGCCACGGTCAGCCGACCACGCGCGACCGTGACCGCGGTCTCGGGGTGCGGTGTCGTCAGGCGCACGGCGAACGACACGCTGCGCGGCCGATCTGCGCTGACGCGCAGCACGATCGCGTGATCGGGGTAGCTCGCGAACGCCTCGCGCGTGTACGTGGTCGATCCGACCGTGTAGCGCACGCGGCTGACGCCGGCGGCGAGATCGAGCTCGCGGCGGTAGCCGGTCACCTGGGCCGGTTGCTCGCCGTCGAGGAAGAGGTCGCCGAACGGCTGGTAACTGCCGTAGCCCTCGCGCGGCTGCGCGAGCAGATCGGTGATCACCTGCGGATCCTGCGGGCCTTGCTGGAGCACCAGCCGCCGGGCCTCGGCCAGTGCGCCCGGCCGCGGCGCCTTCCAGATCCCGCCGGTATAATCGGGATCCTCGCCAGGACCGCCGCTCCACAGCGTCTTCTCGTTGAACTGTACGTGCTCCTGGCCGATGCCACCGAAGATCATCGCGCCGAGCGCGCCGTTGCCGATCGGCAGCGCCTGCGATTCCCAGTCCGTGGCCGGCCGGTCGTACCACAGCGTCAGTGCGGCGGCAGGCGCCGAGACCGGTCCGCTGAATGACGTGGTGTCGGCCGCGGCGGGCAGGACCGAACTCCCGCCGATGGCGGCGAGCGTGAGTGCGGTGGCGCGCATGCGCGACCGCTGATACCAGAGTTGCATGGGGGGCTCCTCTCAAGTGGCGCGCCGAGGTGGGCGCGATGCCGGGGCGAGATTATCGGCGGTCGTGGCGGGAGTGCAGCGCACTATCAGCTGTCATGGTGGGGAATGTGTAACAGGGTCGCGCGCGTCCGTGTGCGCCCTTGCCCCATGGTCACCGCGTTCATGGAAGATCCGTCTGAAGCCCGGCGGCCAGGATTGCTGATGAACGGCACAAGCGCGGAGTTGGTGATTTTTACAGCCTCGGTGATTGCCGCGCCGCGACGGAGCGCGGCCCGGTACTTGCCCGCTGTGCCAATGAGGTCCAGAGTTCGGACGTCTTATCGAGCGCTCGGCGTGGCCTCGAGTTGCTCGAACCCGGAGAGGTGATTCGCTCCGCAACGCACTCGCGAGCTCGAATGGAGGAGATGGAAGATGGCGATCAGGCATGGCTGTAGACCTCGAAGCCCCTGGCTGGCGACGCTGGCCATCGTGGGAGTTGGCCTGGTGTTCGGCTGCCACTCAGATCCCGCGGCAAAGCCGGCAAACCCACCCCCCGTCGATCCACCCCCCGTCGATCCGCCCCCCGTCGATCCGCCCCCCGTCGATCCGCCCCCCGTCGATCCGCCGCCGGTGGACAGCTGGCATCACCGGCCTGGCGCCGGGACATTCGTCGAGCCCGCCGCGCTCGTGGCCACCGAGCCGGGTGTCGGACGATTCATGCTGGCAGCCGCGGGCACGGCGCCCCCGCTGGTCATGAGCGACCGCGACTATCCGGGCGTGGTCCGGGTGGTCGGCGACCTCCGGACCGACATCGCGCGCGTCACCGGGGTGTCGCCGGAGGTGTCCAACGGCGTTCCGGCCGGCGCCTCGGAGGTCGTGCTGATCGGGACGCTTGGCAAGAGCCCGCTCATCGACGCGCTGGTCGCGTCGGGCAAGCTCGATGTCCACGACGTCGCGGGCCGCTGGGAGACGTTCGTCATCCAGCCGATCGACGCGCCCGAGCCCGGCGTCGCCCGCGCGCTGGTGATCGCCGGGAGCGATCAGCGCGGCACGATCTATGGCGCATACGAGATCTCGCGCCAGATCGGGATCTCACCATGGTCCTTCTTCGACGACATCCCGGCGCCGCATCACGACGCACTGTATGTGAGCGCCGCGCGGTACACGCTGGGGACTCCCGCGGTGAAGTACCGCGGCATCTTCCTCAACGACGAGAATCCGCAGCTGGGGCCGTGGGCGCCCAAGCACTTCGGCCCCGGGCTCGCCCCCGGGTTCCCCGGCGGCTTCAACAGTAGATTCTACGCCCAGGTGTTCGAGACCATGTTGCGGCTGCGCGCCAACTATCTGTGGCCGGCCGTGTGGGGCCGTGCGTTCGCCGAGGACGATCCACAGAGTCACGCGGTCGCCACGCAGTACGGCATCGTCATGGGGACGTCCCACGAGGCCCCCATGATGCGCGGCATCGAGGAGTGGAACCGGCATCCCACCGCGTACGGCGGCAACGGCGCGTGGCGATTCAGTACCAATCGCGAGGCGGTGGTCTCGTACATGACCGCCGGCGTCCAGCGGATGAAGGACCAGAACATCGAGGGCGTGGTGACGATGGGCATGCGCGGGCCGGGCGACGTGTCGCTGCCACCCGAGGACGGTATCCCGCTGATCCAGAACCTCATCGAGACCCAGCAGCAGATGCTGGCCCAGATCATGGGCAGCAACGCTAGCGCCATCCCGAAAGTGTGGACGCTCTACAAGGAGGTCCAGGACTGGTATCTGCAGCCCAACGGCATCCAGGTCCCCGATGACATCACGATCGTATGGGCCGAGGACAACTGGGGTAACCTGCGCAAGCTCCCCGACCAGACCAAGAGCTCGGAGCGCCCCGCCGGCTACGGCATGTACTACCACTTCGACTACGTGGGCGGTCCACGCAACTACAAATGGGTGGACACGGCTCTGTTGCCCAACGTCTGGGAGCAGCTCAATCTGGCATACACCTACGGTGTGGATCGGGTCTGGGTCGCCAACGTGGGCGACTTCAAGAACGACGAGGTTCCCACCGAGTTCTTCCTCGACTACGCCTGGGCCCCCGAGCGCTGGCCGGCGACCCGCATCCCCGAGTGGCAGCAGGGCTGGGCGGCCGAGCAGTTCGGACCCGACCGGGCGCCCGCCATCGCCGACGTCCTCCACCGCTACGAGCTGCTGCAGTCCGATCGCAAGCCGGAGCTCCTGAACCGTCTGACCACCTGGGACCGGACCAAGGATCTCGCGTCGAACCCGGACGGTGCCCTTGTCTACACCGACGCCAACCCGTTCAGCGTGGTGAATTACGCCGAGCACCAGCGGGTCACCGCCGAGTGGCAGCAGCTGGCCGCGGACGCCGACCGGATCGGCCAGACGCTACCTGCCGCCGCGCAGGATCCGTACTTCGAGCTCGTGCTCTACAACGTGAAGGCGAGCGCCAATCTCTACGCGCTGCGACTGGCCCAGTTCACGGCCGCGCTGTATGCCGATCAGGGGCGCGCCGCGACCGATGGCATGCTGGCCGTGGCCAAGGCGCGGTTCCAGGACGATCAGGACCTGAACGCCCACTACAACACGGTCGTCGCCGCCGGCAAGTGGTCTGGCTGGGCGGCGCAGCCGCACATCGGCTACGGGCGCGATTCGCCGTGGCAACAGCCGGAGCTCGACAACGTGGCCTTGCCCGACTTCTTCTGGCCCGCGCTGGCGGACGCCCCGCTCCTGCCGGCGGAAGCCCGCATGGCGGTCGCGATCGATGGCTCGACCCGGTGGTGGCCGGGCGAGAATGCCACCCAGCCGACGCTGCCCACGTTCAGCCCGTTCCAGCGTCAGAGTGCCCAGTATATCGAGATCTTCAATCGCGGCGCGGCAGCGTTCGACTACACCGTCTCGCTGCCCGCCGAGCTTGGCAAGATCGTGACCGTGCTCCCCGCGCACGGCACGGTCGAGACGCAGGTCCGGCTGGCGATTCACATCGCATGGGCCGCCGTTCCCGCAACGTTGATGACGGTCCCGATCACCATCACCGGCAGCGAACAGACGACGGTCACGGTCCAGGCCGTGATCGACAATCGACCGCTGCAGGTGGCGGGCCGTGCGGATTCCTTGCCCTGGGCGGATGCCAAGGGGTTTGTCGAGGCCAACGGCTACGTCTCGATGGAGGCCGATCACTATACCGCCGCGATCCAGAGCTCCGCGATCAGCTGGTTCAGGATCCCGGATATCGGCAGGACGGGCGCGGGTATGACCGTGTTGCCGCGCAATGCGGCCGTGCAGGTGCCGGGGGGAGACGCGCCGCGGCTCGAGTATCAGATGTACCTGTCCAGCGCGGACGCGCGCGACGTCGAGGTGTGGACGTATCTATCGCCCCGCAACAGCGTTCGCATCGCCACCGGCGACCGCGATGGCTTGCTGTACGCGGTCTCGATCGACGGCGAGCCACCCCAGATCGTCAACGCCACCCGCGTGCTCGCCATCAATCCACAGGCCAACAGCGGCAACGGCAACAAACCGTGGGAGTGGAAGTCCGCCGACAATATCATCCGGATCCCCACGACTCACCACGTCAGCGGCCCCAATCCGCACGTACTGAAGTACTGGGCGGTGGATCCGACCGTGATCGCTCAGAAGCTCGTGGTCAATACCGGCGGCCTCCAGGACAGCTATCTGGGGCCACCTGAGAGTTGCCGGGCACCGGCGCCGTGCCAGCAGCTCGACGTACCGGTGCAGTGACCGCCGCGGCGTGATCACGCCTCCGCCTTGGGTGCCCACGACGCGCAGCGACGCCCGAGGACCTCGGGGGCTGTCCGTCGAGCAACGCCGCGAGGTGCCGCGCCGGGTCAGTGCCCCGCTTTGCCGGGGACGTACGGACAGGCCTCACCGTGTTCAGCGCACGACGCGCTCGAGCCGCGCGCGGGTCTTGCGCGACGCACCGGGGCCGGGACGGATCTCGAGCTGACCGCCGGCGATCGGCTCGCCATCCTCGCCGCGGATTCGCACCGGCGGGATCGGCCGGCCGGTGCGGCGATCCTGGATCACGATCGGCTCGCGGCCGAGGCCGAAGATCCAGCGATCGCCCCACTGGCGAAGCGCGGTGACCATCGTGGCCAGGTCCTTGCCCATCGGGGTGAGCACGTACTCGTAGCGCCGGCCGTGCACACCGGCGTCGACGCGCTCCATCACGCCGTGGTCGACCAGGTGGCCGAGCCGGCGGGTCAGGATGTTCTTCGAGATGCCGAGTGTGCTGGCGAACTCGGCGAACCGCCGGGTGCCCAGGAACGCCTCGCGGATCAAGAGCAGGGTCCACCAGTCGCCGAGCACTTCGAGCGACCGCGCGATCGAACAGTTGTGATGGGCGAACCGCCGGCGCATGGAATTGTGTTGTGGCACGAAGCGACCGCGGCTGTCGACGGCCGTCGGAAGCCGTGCGGGTCGCCGCGGCGGCCGCGAATTAGGTTGCGTAAAGAGACCATTTTGTGAAAGCTGTCGGGGATGACCAGCGACTGGAAGCCGACCGCCTGCATCCTGTGCGAGTGCAACTGCGGGCTCGAGGTCGAGCTCGGCGGCGACGCGGGCCGCCACCTGGTCCGGCTGCGCGGCGACAAGCGGCACCCTGCCTCGCAGGGGTATGCGTGCGAGAAGCCGCACCGGCTCGACCACTACCAGAACGGCAGCGATCGGCTGACCTCGCCGCTGCGCCGGCGGCCCGATGGCACGTTCGAGGCGATCGACTGGGACACCGCGATCCGCGAGGTCGCGGCGCGCCTGGCCGCGGTGCGCGATACGTCCGGCGGCGCGTCGATCTTTTATTACGGCGGCGGCGGCCAGGGCAATCACTTCCCGGGCGCGTACGCGGGGGCGACCCGCCGCGCGCTCGGCATCCGATATCAGTCGAGCGCGATCGCGCAGGAGAAGACGGGCGAGTTCTGGATCTCGGATCGGATGATGGGCGCGGCGACGCGCGCCGACTTCGAGCACTGTGATGTCGCGTTGTTCCTCGGCAAGAATCCCTGGCATTCGCACTCGATCGCCCGGGCGCGTGTCACGTTGAAGGCGATCGCGGCCGACCCGGCGCGGACCCTGATCGTCATCGATCCACGGCGCACCGAGACCGCCGAGATGGCGGACATTCACCTCGCCGTACGGCCGGGCACCGATGCGTGGCTCTTGGCCGCGATCCTCGGCGTCCTGGTCGAGGGTGACCTGATCGATCGCAGCTTTCTGGCCGAGCACGCCGTGGCCGGCGAGGTCGAGCGCGTGGTCGCCGCGCTCGCCGCGGTGCCGATCGCGGCGTGCTGCGCGGTGGCCGGCGTCGACGAAGCGCTGGTGCGCCGCGCGGCGCGCGCGCTGGGGACCGCGCAGGCGCTGGCCAGCTTCGAGGATCTCGGCGTCCAGATGAACCGCGACTCGACCTTGGTGAGCTATCTCCATCGCCTGCTCGTGCTGCTGACCGGGAACCTCGGCAAGCGCGGCACGCACTTCGCGCCGACCACGCTGGTCGACTTTCCCAGCGGCCGATCGACCACGGTCAGCCCGGTCGCCGGTGGCCGGATCATCGGCGGCCTGGTGCCGTGCAACCTGATCGCCGACGAGATCCTGACCGATCACCCCAAACGCTATCGCGCGATGATCGTCGAGTCTGCCAATCCGGCTCACTCGCTCGCCGACTCCCGGCGGATGCGCGAGGCGCTCGGCGCGCTCGACACGCTCGTGGTGATCGACGTCGCGATGTCGGAGACCGCCCGGCTCGCGCACTACGTGCTACCGGCAGCGAGCCAGTTCGAGAAGGCCGAGGGCACGTTCTTCAACTTCGAATATCCTCACAACTACTTTCATCTGCGGCATCGGCTGTTCCCGCCGCCGCCCGGCCCGTTGCCCGAGGCCGAGATCCACGCGCGGCTGGTCGAGGCCCTGGGCGCGGTCACCGAGGCCGACCTCGCGCCGCTGCGCAGCGCGGCCGCAGCGGGGCATGCCGCCTACGCCGGCGCCCTGGTGGCGCACGTGATGGGCGATCCGCGGCGCGCCGGGCTGGCCCCGGTCCTGCTGTATCGCACGCTCGATCTCCCGGCCGAGGTGCGCGAAGGCGCGGTCATGCTTGGCATCGCGCTGCGCGCGGCGCTCACGCACGCGGGCGCGCTCGCGCGTGCGGGCTTCACGGGCACGCCGCTCGAGGCCGGCGTCGCGCTGTTCGAGGCGATCCTCGCCGGCAGGTCCGGCGTGGTGTTCGCGGTCGACGAGTGGCTGGGCGCGGCGCCGCACATCCGCACCCCGGATCACAAGCTCCGGATCGCGTTGCCGGACATGCTCGACGAGCTCGACCGGCTGTTGCGCAGCGGCGGCGCGGTGAAAGACGAGGCGTATCCGTTCGTGCTCAGCGCTGGCGAGCGGCGCTCGTTCACCGCGAACACGATCATCCGCGATCCGGCGTGGCGCAAGAAGGATCCCGGCGGCGCGCTGCGCATCCACCCGCTCGACGCGGCTGCGCTCGGGGTCGGGGACGGCGACCGCGTGCGGCTCACGACGCGCCGCCACTCGTTGATCGTCGGCACCGAGCTGTCCGAGACGATGCAGCGCGGCCACGTCTCGCTGCCCAACGGCCACGGGGTGAGCTACCCCGGCAGCACCGGCGATGCGACCGGGACCGCGCCGAACGAGCTGACCTCGACCGGCGATCGCGATCCGTTCGTCGGCACGCCCTGGCACAAGCACGTGGCGGCGCGCGTCGAGCGAGCCTGACACGAAAACACCGAAGCCCGGAGTCATCAGCTCGGGCGTTCGGTCGTGGCGGCAGCGCGAGCCGTAGAATCTGGTCTCCGGCCTCGCTTGATAGTGAGTCTACTGCGAGCAGCTGCCCAGGGAGACGTTGTTATGATCCATGGTCACCGCGGCATTGAGCGCCAGTGCGCGGCCGACCAAGCTGCTACCACTCGTCAGCGTGATACTTGCGCTCGCGAGCAGGTTGCCCTGGAACGCGGTGCCGGTCCCGATGGTGCCGGAGCTGCCGACCTGCCAGTACACATTACACGGCACGCCGCTGCCGGCCATGATCACCGATGAGTTGGACGCGGTCGTGATCGTGCTCCCGATCTGAAAGATCCAGACGGCCGTGGCGTCGCCGCCGCCGTCGAGCGTCAAGTTGCCAGTCAAGCCAACCGACGTGTCGAAGCAGTAGACCCCCGGGGCCAGCGTCTTGCCGCCGAGATCGGTGCCGGTCAAGTTGTGCTCACACGCGACCGCCTTCAGGTTGTTGTACGCGATCGCGAGGTCGCTATGCGCTTGCGCCGCGGTGCCGTCCCCCGCGTGGATGGTCCCGGTGATCGTGCAGCTCGGATTGAAGCCCGTGATCGCGGTGCCAGGGCTGACGCCGACATCGCCGGTGACGTCGGAGGCGTTGGTGCAGGTGGCGGTGGACGCGCCGAGGACCGCGAAGCCCGATGCCGCGCCGATCTCGAGGCCCTGTGAATATGCGTCAGTCGACACGTCGGACGTGGCGCCGCAAGCCGCGATGAGCGCTGCGAGCGGGGTGATGAGGGCGAGCCGCGTCGAAACCGGGAGAAAACGGGTCGTGGGAGTCATGGAATTGCACCTTCCGTTGGTGAGTGAAGAGGGTGAGGAGGAAGAAGAAGGTGCGAGACCGAGACTGGGTTCCGCGATGGCCGTGGCTGCTGATAATTGAGACTTTGTCACTATGGTTCCTTGGTCGATCTGATCTTCGTAGTGGGTTTGCTACTCGCTGGCGGGGTCGTGACCGAGCACAATGCGAGTTTCATGCCCTGCTACGCTCGCCGCGACGGCGGCTCGAAATTCAGAGTTTCGGCGCGCGTCGGCAACGACTCAATGAGCGCCGTCCCCCGTGCCATCATGCTGCTCGCGATTGATGGGGACGATGCGACGCATCGCGAATCGCGATCTCCGGCGCGGGCCCGAGCGTATTCGCGGTCGACCTCCGAAGCGGTGTCGAAATACCGTTGCGGCATTGTTCGATAGCTCGGAAGTCGCGAGGCTTCCGGCGCGTCCCCGAGCCGGCGATCTGCTCCGAATAGGCGCAAGCCGGCAAGCCGATCGACAGGGCCTGTCCAACGAGTGTTCGACAGGTGTTTGGGCGATGTTCTGCGCCGAGGCATCGCCGACGGCGGCCCGTCGGGAAGCGATGGTGCCGGCATCGATCTCCGGATCTCGTCCGATGATGAGAGAGCTTCATCATTCGGGGACAAGACGTCGTTCCGTGAGCGCCCACGACACCGCGGGCGGTGGGAGCTGTGCGATGCCCCAACCGCTTGTCCCGCCGGCGCCGCGCGCGCGGGCTGGTCCTCGGGCCGCACGGGAAGCCACGTGTCGCTGTGCGCGGTCTGCGGCGGTGCGGCGGTGTGTGTGCTCGCAAGCCGTTGCGCAGAAGATCATACCCGGCACGCCGATCGTGGACCGAACGCCACCAGCGGCGTGGGCGCGTTCGAGTACCCAACCTGGGCACCACCGAGAATCGATTCGGACGATAGCTGCCGAAGCGGTGCGAAAATCTGCGACCCGGGGCGCCAGCGTCGGCATCGCCACCTCGGCGGCTCGCCGACGGTACGACCGGAATCGCCGGCTCGAGATCTTCGGCACCATCGACTGACACGGGACGGAGGCGGAGGCCGCCGTGACGGTGTCAGTGGGGAGCGCTACGATGCCGATCGTGGACCCCGAGATCACGCTGTACCTGTCCTTCGCCGACGGATCCGCCCAGCTCGTGGCGCTGCCGCCGCGCCGGGCCCAAGCGGAGGACGATCCCGCGACGATGCGTTCCCACGACGGAGCGCCGGCAAAGCTCGTGCTGCGGCCCAGCGCGCTGTTGCCGCGCCACCGGCGCGTCGTTCCGGCGGACTTCGTGGGGCCGACCAAGGGCGACGACGCCGCGCGCGGGGTGTCACCAGCCGTGCTGGACGTCGTATCGGCGGGCGAGCCCTGCGACATCGGAGCGTTCACTTGACCGCCGTCCGCTGTGACTGCTCCTGCCGCGGCTGCCGGAACTTTCATCTCGGGATCGATCCGACGCAGGGCGAAGCAGCACACCACACGCGGCTGCTGATGGCGTTCGACCTGTCGCTCGCGGCGGCGTGCCGCGCTCGTGGCATCCCGGCGTGCGACGGCCAGGAGGACGACGACCCGCATGCTACGGATGGCTGTGACATAGGCATGCTACACGCGCGCGCGGCCGAGCTGGCGATCGCGCTCGCGGCGGCGATCGAAGACCCAGGGTCTCGCGAGCTGATCACCCCGGCCGAGCGAGCGACGGACGCGCTCGATGCGCTGCTCCGGGAGCTGGCTCGGGTCATCGGGGACAGGCCGAGCGTGCCGTGACGGCGTCCGGCGATGGCTCGATCCGGTCGTCCGTCCGCGCGCCCGGCGAGCCTCGGCCGCCCGAGACCTCGCGCGGCGGCATGGCGCGCCCGTGCCGCCGCGTGATCGAAGCCACCTGAGCCGCGCTGGGCCTGTGCGCGATCGCGCCGACTCGAGCGCTGCGCCAGGTCGACGCCGGCGAGCACAGCAAAGCCATTATTGATATCGAGCGGCGTCATAAGGTTATTAGCGACAGGCGCGACCGCACGTCTGTGCACGTCACTGCGCACACTTCGAATGCGGATCGCGGCAATGCCCACCCCGGGCGCGGTTCGACGCCCGGCGGGGTCGCTCGGAGCTGGAGCTACATAGCGCGGTCAGTTGGCGGCATTCCTCGAGGACGCGACGGCGATACGACCCGGGCAACGTGCTCCCGTGGCTAACCGTGACTCGCAGCCGTTCCAAGCGTGACGCAGTCCGGCACGAACCCGCGCAGGTGATATCTGCGCCGCTTCCGCAATAAGCCGCTTGTTTGTCACGGCCGCCTGCCAGACAATCGATCTGGCCATCTGCTGACGTGAACGAGTGTGTGGGTCTGGGGCGGTCCGCTACCTTCGACGAATGGAGACGACGATGACAGCAGTTCAATATCTGTCAGCCACGATCGTCGGTCTGGTGATCACGGCCTGCGCCGGCATGCACACCGCGCCGCCGAATCCACAACAGGTGCTGGCCCCCGCGGGGCGGCTCCGGATCGGCGTCTATGTCGACAGCCCCATTTCGCCCCTCCGCGACCGCGCGACGGGCGTCACCAGGGCGGGCTTGCGCGGCGCCAGCGCCGAGAGCCTTGGCGGGGACGTTCAGAAGTAATCAGAAGTAGAGGAGTAATCTATGTGGTTCAGCGAATTGAGTAGATCCGAGAAACGCACCTTCTGGGCATGCTTCAGTGGATGGGGGCTCGATGCGATGGATACGCAGATGTACGCCCTCACCATTCCGACGCTGATCGCGCTCTGGGGGTTGACCAAGGGGCAATCCGGCTTCCTCGGGACCGCGGTCCTCATCATGGCTGCGCTCGGCGGCTGGATCGCCGGCATCCTGGCCGATCGGTACGGCCGGGTGAAAGTGCTGCAACTCACGATCATCTGGTTCTCGGCATTCACGTTCTTCTCTGCGTTCACCCATTCGTTCTGGCAGCTGATGTGCACGCGTAGCTTGCAAGGGCTCGGGTTTGGCGGCGAGTGGGCGGTCGGCGCCGTCCTGATCAGCGAGACGATCGCGCCGAAGGTGCGGGGCCGCGTGGTCGGGGCGCTGCAGGCTGGCTGGGCGGTTGGCTACGGCATCGCCGTGCTGATCTCGACGGTGCTGTTCACCTGGCTGCCGCAGGATATCGCCTGGCGAGTGTTCTTTGGCCTGGGCCTCTTGCCCGCGCTGCTCGTGCTCTGGATCAGGCGCCATATCACCGAAGCGCCGGTGTTCACCGAGGCTCGTGCCGATGCACAGCGAGCCGAGATCGCGAAACGAGCCGATATCTGGGAGGTGTTCGCCGCACCGATCAGGACGACGACGTTCAAGGCGATCCTGCTGACGTTCGGGATCTACGGTGGAAACTACGTGATGATCACCTGGCTGCCGGCCTATCTGAAGCTGGTGCTGAACCTCTCGATCGTCAACGTCGGCGGCTATCTCGCCATCAACATCCTGGGCTCGTTCACCGGCGCATTCCTGAACGGCTGGATGGCCGATGCGCTCGGACGCCGCAAGACCTTCATGATCATCGCCTGTTGTCAGGTCATCGCCGTCGCGATTTACACGCTGGCGCCGCTCACCCTGGCCGTGACCCTCGCCATGGGCTTCGTGCTGGGTACCCTGCAGTCGGGGACCGCCGCAGGGACGGGCGCCTACATTGCCGAGCTGTTCCCGACCCGCATTCGCGGCTCGGCGCAAGGCTTGTGCGGCAACGCAGGCCGCGCGCTGGGAGCGATTGTGCCGACGCTGGTGGGCATCCTCAGCGCGAGCCTGGGGCTGGGGGTCGCGATGGGGCTGTGCGCTTGCGCCAGCTATGTCCTCGTGGTGGTGGCGGCGCTGATCTTGCCCGAGACCCGGGGACGCGATCTTCGGATGGTCGCGACGAGCTGACACGACCAAGGCCGAACCGAACCATGTCGCAACGGCATGGTTCGACACTCTCCAGGTCGGTCACCCTTGTTCAGGCGCGCTGGTCAAGGCAATCCCCACGGCGCGGCGGCGTCGGTCGCGACGGGGGCGACCGTCAGGTCGAGTCGCGTGCCGCGTGGGTACACCAGGGCCTCCTCGCCGGGGCGGAGCTCGATCGCGATGTCGTCCGCGGTGATCTGGTGCCACGTCACGTGCCGCCCGCCGTGCCCGCGTACCGCGAGCGGCCCGGGGATGCCCGTGCGCAACACGCATGGGCTTCCCGCCTCGCTGTGCACGCGTACCCATGCCGTCGCACCTTGCCGCCGCACCGCGGTGAGCAGGAACGCGCCCTGGGTACGGAAATTGTGCAACGTCACGTCCGACCACGCGGGCGGCACCGCTGGAAACACCCGGATGACCCCACCCCAGCTCTGGCACAGCATGTCGTGCAGCGATTGCGCCGCCGATAGCGGTGTCTCGATCACCGGGCCCGACTCCTTGTACATCGTGTTGGGCTGGACGAACAGGCGCAGCAGCTCGGTCAAGTAGAACGCAGCATCCGCGCCGCGGAGCATCTGTGCGGAGATCGACGCGGCACCGGTATAGCTGTAGCCCTGCAGCGCACCGACGAAGCTGATCCAGTGCTGCAGCGAGCGCGCGATCAGGTCCCGGCTCTCGGGCTGCTCCCACTGCACCAGATACAGCGGGTACACCGAGAGCATGTGCGAGTAGTGCCGGTGCGACTTCGCGAACGGCACGCCGGCCCCGATCATGAAGCCGTTGGCATCCACCGGGTAGTCGACCAGCCGGGCCAGCAGATCCTGCCAGACCGGGATCAGCGGGTCTTCGATCCGCAAGATCGCCGCGGACTCGATCAGCGTGGTCGTGCCCCACCGGATCAGCGCCAGGTCGTAATTGGTGTCTGGCGCGTCGACGCCGTACTCCGGCGAGAACGTCGGCGGCAGGTGCAGCCGGCCATCGCTGCCGGTGAACAAGAAGTGGCGATAATAATTGATGGCGCGGCGGAGCAGCGGGTACACCACGTCGCCGAGGATCCGCGGGTCCATGGTGTGCCGGTACGACAGCCAGACATTGTGCAGCGCCCAGGTCAGATTGCCTACCTCCGGCGTCGGCGGATCCTGCCCCGGAATGCCGACGCCGAAGCCGGCCGTGCCCGTCCCGGCGCCGTTCATCAGCGCCATGTCGGTCGTGCGCGGGATGCCGGCCGAATCGTCGCGATAGGCCGCCTGGACCTGGTCGACGAGGTTCTGGCGGTGCTGGGACAGCGCCCGCGTGACGGCGTCGAGCTCGAGATGGTTCGAGCCGTGGATCAGCCAGTACTCGAGCTGCACGTTGAGGTTCCACCAGGTCGCCGGCCACGGCGTCGGCTCGAGCCACGGCCCGCTCGTCGCCATCACGGGGGCGTCGCGCCGAGCCGCAGACGCCACCTTGTAGAGCTGGATCCAGTAGAAGCTCTGCAGTCGACCGTCCGGAATTGACAGGAAGCTCTTGCGGTAGTAGCCGTGCCACCAGGCGACGTGGTCGCGCTCGAAGATCGCGAGCGGAACCGCCGACGACCGGGAGATGGTGTGATGGGCGCGGTCGGCGGCCGTGTCCTCGGGGAACGACCAGGCGACGGTCGTATAGAGGGTACGCGTCGCGTCGCTCGTCACCTCGCGCCACGCGGTCGCGTGCCCGCCGCCTGCCAGCAGTGGTTGCGTGGCGAGGTTCACGTCCCCTCTCGTGCTCAGTATCGGCGCAGGGTTCGCGGCGTAGCCGGCCGGTGGCGGCTTGTTGAACACCGGGTCCGCGCGCGGACTGACGGCTTGCTGCGGCTGGAAGCTCCACGCAAAGTCCCACTCGCCGTCCGACGGAGTGACTTCGATGACGAGGACCGACTGGGTGCTGTGGACAAACGCGCGTAGCCGCAAGCTACCGGCGGTGGTGGTGATGGTGCCAGCCAGCTGCGCGTTCCAGAGGTCCAGTCGCCAGTCGACCCCGGTGATCTCGCCGACCGGCTCCAGCGTGAGGTACCCGACGGGCAGCCGCGCCAGCCCGAACAGCGAGCCGAACTCCGGCCGGTGATCCTGTACCTGGCTGTGCTGCACGGTGAAGCGCAGGGGGCCGCCGGGCGGGGCGTAGACGCCCGAGCCGAGAAATCCGTCGCCCAGGAACGGCCCCTCGAACCACGTGGTGGGCAGGCGCTTCCAGATCAGGTCGGCGGCGGCGAGGAACGTCGCCCACGCCTGAGGGCTCGACATATGATCGTCGCACCACGCGGCTCGTTCGTCGGTGGGCAGATCGTGCGAGGGCGGCTCGTTGGCGGGCCTGGCCGTGGCGGGCAGGGTGGGGAGCGCGGCGGACGCCGCACCAGCTGCGATTCCACCGAGTACTGCGCGGCGGGAAACGTCTTCCATACTGCACCTCCGCAAGGGGGACGGATCGAGGTATGCCGAGCCCGTGACGCTAGCGAACGGCCAGACCCGGGTCAAGCGTGCCGCGTGTAGCTGTCAGGAATCGTCACCTACGTCGGCGTGATCACAGTCGGCTTGGCTGCAATTGACGTGGCGCGTAATTCGACTACCAGCTGGACGTTCGCAATTCCCTATCACGCGACTGGCTGAACGTCGTCGCTGGGCGTCGCGGTGACGGCACGAAGTCGAGTGCGGCCGTCTGTCACGGTGATTTGGGCGCGCGGCACATGCATGCAATTCCGACATGGCAAGATCGCCTCATCGCGGCGGCCGCAGGTCTCGCCCCGGTGAGCCGCCGCGAGTGCTCGCTGCAATCAGGCGAGGTCGCCGCTATCTGTGCCTTCGAATGGTCTGTCTTGTGGTGAGACGTGCGAGGCGAACTACGGCGCCTGTCTGGTACAGGCCGACTCGGATGTAGTTGCCCAGTGTGCGCGTGCCAACGTGCGTATTGCCTGCCTGAATCGCTGTGGAGAACACCACACACCGGTGCGGTGCCCCGCGCCGTAGAACGACGGCTTGGAGGATCGATCCCGCCTGATTCGACGCTGCCGCACAGGAGGTGCTGCAACCTCGGATACGAAGATATGTGCATATCCGGCGTGGTCCGACATCGAGTCACTGACGCCGGATTGCATGCGTCCGGAGTCCGATGCGAATCCGGACGCCCGGGTGGCCGATGAGGGATGACTCACCGCCGACCGCGCGACGCCCGTGCGCCTGCGCTACGGGTGTAGATCTGCACCGTCACATACGCCGACATGCCATCTGAAAGAACGATCCCTGCTACCATCAGTCCGCAGGCTCGCGGGGGCGCGTCATCGCACGCGAATGCCACGAAGCGTGGCCACTCTCTTTGAAGGTTCATTTGCTCATCGTCAATCCCTGATCGGGCGTCGACACGAGGAGATCTCCCATGACACGAACACAAGCGCAGTGGCGTTCTGGAATCCGTCGAACGCATGTTCAACAGCTCCTGCGTCTGACCCGAGCTTCGATCGTCGCCATGACGATCGGGTCCGCGGCCGGCGCCGAGGCATCACCACACGCAGCGACCGGCTGGATCGGATCCTGGGCGGCGAGTCCGCAGCCGCTCGACGATCCATCGCTGACGTTCGAGAACGTCACGCTGCGGGAGATCGTGCACATAAGCCTCGCCGGGCGCGCCGTGCGGCTTCGGCTGGACAACACGTTCGGCGACAAGGCGGTGACCTTCGCCGACGTGCACGTCGCTGTGCAGAGCGCCGACGGATCGATCCGGCCGGGCACCGACCGCGCCGTGACGTTCGGGGCCGAGCCCTCGGTGACCATCGCCCAGGGGGCCCGGGCGTTCAGCGATCCGATCGAGCTGACCGTGCCCGCGCAGAGTAACCTCGCGATCAGCATCTATCTGCCGGACCTCGCGATCGCCACCGGGCATCACAACGCCGGTCAAACGTCGTTCGTATCCATCGCCGGCGATCACGCAGGCGATGCGACCGGTGCCGCCTATACGGGCTTTCTCTCCGACTGGTTCTGGCTGGGCAGCGTCGATGTCTTGAACCCGTCGGCCCGAGGGACGGTCGTGACGCTGGGCGACTCGATCACCAATGGCGCGGCTGCGCCGTTCAACCAGAACGGGCGCTGGCCCGATGTCCTGGCGCGCCGGCTGCTCGCGCATCCCGGCGGGCCGCGCGGCGTCCTGAACGCGGGGATCGACGGCGCCAAGCTGCTACTGCCCCGCGACTGTTGTGGCAACAGCGTTCCGGGCCTCGCCCGGATCGATCGCGACGTGATCGTGCAAGCCGGCGTGACGCACGTGCTCGTATTGCTGGGTACCAACGACATCGCCGACAACGGAAACGCCGACGCGTTCATCGCTGGCTACCGCCAGCTGGCGACCCAGCTCCACGCCGAAGGATTGGAAGTGATCGGCGGCACGATTCCACCGTGGGGTGGATTCGACAACACGCCTCAGCACGAAGTGGAGCGGCAGAAGGTCAATCACTGGATGCGGACGCAGCGGGTGCTCGACGGCGTGGTCGACTTCGATCAGATCCTCCGCGACCCGAGTAAGCCGGTCCGCATGCGACCCGCTTATGATAGCGGCGACCATCTCCACCCCGGGCCCGCGGGGTACGAGGCGATGGGCAACGGCATCGACCTGGCGTTGTTCCGCTAGCCCCTCGAGGCCAAGCTCGGATCGAGAATCGCGCGCCGTCCGAGCCTGCTGGATCCACGCGACCGCTCGGCGCGTCAGGGGGGCAGCCGGTGCGAAATCCGCGACGCTGCGCCGCGAACGTCGTGCGCCGCACGCTGCTCACCTCTCACCTCATGAGCTCGCTGCGATGCTGGGTCATGCGCTCTTGAGCGACAGGCCGCCGTCGACGGTGAGCACGCTGCCGGTCACGTACGAAGCGGCATCGGACAGCAGCCATGCGATCGCGCGTGCGCACTCCGCGGGGTCGCCGATGCGGCCCACCGGGATCAGCGCGTTATACGCGGCCTCGGCCTGGTCGGGTGCGCCCGGCGACATCGTGCGGAACACGCCCTCGAGCATCGGTGTGCGATGGGCGCCTGGGCAGACCACGTTGACGCGAATCTTGTCCGCGGCGTACTCGAGCGCGGCGGTCTTGGACAGGCCATGAAGGCCATGCTTGGCGACGCAATAAGCGGCAGCCATGGGAGTGGCCGACAGCCCGTTGATCGATGACACGTTGACGATCGAGCCGGCGCCCGCGCGCTGCATCGCGGGCAGCTCGTACTTCATCGCCAACCACACACCGGTGAGATCCGCGGTGATCGTCTGCTGCCAGTCTTCCAGCGTGATGTCCGCGCAGCGCGCGGGTCGAAAATCGCCCAGCGCAGCGGCGTTGACGGCCCGATCGAGGCCGCCCCAGCGCTGCACCGTGTCGTCGACCGCGGCGGCGACCTGATCGGCGTGGGCGACGTCTGCGCGGCAGTAGTGAGCAGCATCTCCCAGATCGCGGCATGCACGTGCACCCTTGTCAGGATCGCGTCCGACGATCGTGACGCGGGTGCCTGCCTCGACGAGCAGCCGCGCGGTCGCAAGTCCGATGCCCGAGGTGCCGCCGAAGATGATCGCTGAGCGGGAGCGAGTGGCCATGGCGCCGAGCGTAACAAACCGGAGGCCTGCCCGTATGTCCGGGTTCCGGACGCGGAGCTCGACCCATCGTGGCCCGCCGATCACGCCGTACGCGACGACCAGAGCTTCAAACCAGACGCTTGGTTACGCGGAGGCGGTGATCTCGATGACGTACAGATCGCCTCGTCGGTGACACGTTACTGGCAGGTTCCGGAGCGGCAGGCCGCCGGTGCCGTGCACGAGAGCACGCCGGTAGCGAACAGCGGCGCTGTACACGGCGTGCCGTTGGCGACCGTCCCGTGCGTGTGCAGCGCGTAGACGCCGCTGCCGCTGGCATTGAAGCCCGCGAGCACGACCGCGTAGTCGCCCGCCGGAAGGTCGGTCAACTGGAGGACCGACCGCTGCGTATTTCTGTTGAGGTCGTCGTTGCAGGCGAGCTCGCTACTGCACTGCGCGGTTCTGAGCGAGAGCACGGTGTCGAACGTCACGGGGGACGAGTCGAAGGTTTCGATCACCAGCGACGCGACCGGAACCGGCAGGGTGAGTGACAATGCCACGTCGGGGCCGGGGGCGCTCACGCACGCGGTTCCGAAGTTACTGTGCAACCCCACCGTGGACCCGGTCATCCTCGGGCGCGAGATCAACAGCGCGCGATCCTGCTCGCCGTTGGCGCTGCAGAATGCCTCGTTCGTTCCCGAGGCCGCCCAGCAGCTGGGATCGAGGGCGAAGTCTGTCCCGCCGTCGCCGTCGTCGTCGAGGCCGTTGGCGCAGACCGGGCAGCCGGGGCCGGGGCACGCATCGACCTCGTCGTCATCGTCGGGCGAATCGCAACCTGGATCATTTGGATAGTCGGAGCGCCCGTCGCCGTCGTTGTCCGCGCCGTCGCTGCAGGCCGGGACGCGGCACGTGCGTGCGCCCGGTGCGCCGGTGCAGGTCGTGCCGACCGCGCAGAGCAGCGCCCCGGAGGTCGCGAGCGGTAGGTCGCAGTTGCCACCGGCCGCGATCTCGCCGGACACGCTCAACGTGAACGCCCCGCTATCGGTCGCCGCGAACCCGTCGACCACGACGTAGTACGTGCCGGCCGCGAGCGCGTCGTGGTGTTGCGTCGTGCCATGGGTGCAGGCGAGCACGTCGCCATGGCACGACCCGGCGGTCAGCTCGAACACCGCGTTGAAGCCCGCGGCCAGGGTCAGGTCGAGGCTGTTGAGCGAGGGCAGGTCGAGCTGGACGCTGGCGTCGGGTCCGCTCCTGGCGAACGTGGCGCAGCTCGGATTGTAGGCATTGGGGCCGCCGGTCGTCGCGCCCGACGTGACACCGGACGTCGCGACGGTCGTGGAATCGAGGCACGCCGGGTTGTCGACATCCACCGTGACCACCGAGCCGGGGCTCGAAATGCCGTCGTTGTCGATTGCATGCGCGGTGATCGTATAGCGGCCGTTCGTGACGGTCGTCGACGGCCACACGACCTGGAACGGGGCCTGCGTGGACACGCCCGTCGTGCCATCGGGCAGCGTGAATTCGACCCGCGCGACCGCGCCGTCCGGATCGGACGCGGTGGCGGCGATCGCGACCGCAGCCTCGACCCGCGCGCCATCGCTCGGCGCGGTGATCGCGACCGACGGTGGGTGCGACCAGACCGCGCGCCAGCCCGGGGCATTGACCGACACGTCGCTGGTGAACGTCACCGCGAGCATCGGCGCGGTGATCGCCACCGGGGCCGTGGTGCCGCTCGCGGTCTCGAGGATCGCGCCGGCGCCGTCTCGGATCGTGACGACGTCGAAGCCTTCCTCCGTGCTGAAGTCGGTGAACAGCAGCGTGACCGCCTCGCCATCATCGGGCCTGATGCAGTACGTCCGGGTCGTACTGTTCGGATACGCGCTCGGGAACTGCGGCGACGCGACCTCGCCATTGGCCGTGGTGAACGTCTCGTTGCAGTTGACCGGGGCAACCGCGCCATCGCAGAACACGCCGACGTCCTTCCAGGCGTCGCGCAGCGCGGTGCGCTCGGCGGTCGTGTAACCGAGCGCGGTGGCGGCGTCGAGCACGCCCTGGCACCCCTGGGTGAACGTCGTCGACGCGGTCCAGTAGCTGGCGTTCGCCGCGAACCACGCCGTGCCCGCGCGGCGGGCGGCCGCCGTGGTCGTCGTGCCCGGGGCGAGCCGGCGCACCGCGCGGCAGAACGCCTTGTTCATGATGCCGCTCGCGGCGTGGATATCCATGGCTTCGTTGTAGTTGCTCAGGTGGTCGATCGAGACGCCGTCCGCCGTCGGCGTGCACATGAACCGCAGGGCGGCGTGGGCCGCACCGAACTGCATGATGTCGCGCCCGATGTCGAAGTCGGCCGCGTCGCCCTTGACGAAGAACTCCGCCAGCGTGCCGCCGATGTCGGCGAACGACTCGCCGATCGCGCCCGACGGCCCCACGGCGATCAGGTTTGCGTGAAACGACGTGAAGCCGTGCGAGATCTCGTGCGCGACGACGTCGATCGCGCCCGACAGCGCGAACACGTTGGTCCCGCCGTCGCCGTAGGTGACCTGCATGCCATCCCAGAACGAGGTCTCCACGCCCGAGCCGTAGTGGACGCGGCTCTTGATCGCCAGGCCGTGGTCATCGATCGAGTTGTATCCGAGCCAGCCCGACAGCATGTCGAGCGTCCGTTCGGCGAAGCCATGCGCGTCGTTGATCGCGGCATCCTGGAAGAACTGCGACCCGAGGGCGATCGTCCCGCCGGTCGTCGCGTGCGCGAGATCGAACGTCTGGAGCCGCGGCGTCTTCATCGCGAACTGATCGCCGACCGGGACGACATCGAGCTGATCGATCCAGAGCCGGCTGACCCGGTTATTGCCGCCCGCGCCGGACGCCTGCACCACGGTGGCCAGCGCATCGAACCGGCTCAGCACGGTGCCGGTCCTGGCATCGATGAAGTAGTTCCACTGACCGGGCAAGCCGCCGGGCTGTTCGGTGAACAGCTCCACACGCCACGCCAGCCGGGCGTCGCCGGTCGACCGTGGATAGATCACGAGCTCGGTTGCCTGGCGGGTGTAGCTCGGCGGCGCCGCACCGTCGCTGCGCCGCGCGTGCTCGGCCTCGGCCGCGCCCAGCGCTGCATGGGCGTCGATCGCCGGGGTGACATCGAAGCCGTCGAGATGCGCCATCCGGCTGCCGGTCACCGACCGGATCCCCGCCGAGCTCGCGTGGACGACGACCTCGCTGCCCCATACGCGGATCCCATCGTGGCGCTGCGCCAGCCGGACGTGGTGCAGGCCGTCACGACCCTCACCAGCGGTGCGGACCTGCCAGTCGTCGCGCGGTCCGGTCAGCGCGGGCGATCCCAGCGCGTAGGTGCGCGCGGCCTCCGGAAGCGGACCGGTCACCGGCCGGGCGGTACTCTCGTGCGTCCGTATCTCCTGGAGCTCCCCCGCCGGGTTGGGCGCGCTCGGATCGCCACAGGCGGCGGCGCCTGCGATCCCGATCCACGCTGCGACGCGAGCTACCATGCTACCCTGAACACATCTACTCATGTTCTCTCCTCACACCAATGAATGGATACCCTCTCAGAGAGAGGATCAGCTCGATACCACAGGGGTCTGATAGGCGCGGATCTGGCGGGAAGATCCGACCGAGGTTGATTCCCGAATCGCAGCATGCAGATGTCCGGTATCGTCCGGCCTGGCAAGGCCAGGTAAAATTCGACCGAGGTAATTCCCGAGTCGCGGCATGTCTGGAGTCGTCCGGACTACAGCATGGCTGAAGCGCGATCCGCCGAGATCGCGAGTCCGATCGGGATCTGGCGCCTGACGCTCGACGACGTGACGCATGAGACTCACGCGGCGTTGACTCCGAGGCTTCGAGGAGGTTGGCTGCAAAGATAATACTAACCGCGGTCGGGCGAGATCTCTACTCGCGAGGCGCGGTAACCAGTCATGGGCCGATTCTATCGGGTGCGGCGATCCGTCCAGGTGCGTGATCGCTGTTGCCGTGTGTCGTCTTTGTGACCGCGTGACAGGCAATCAATCCGTACTCGCACATTCACGCTGGACGAACGAGGTGCTGCCGTCTCGTAGTCAGGATGGCGCCACGTGCTCGACTGATCATGATCTCCCCGGGGCCGGGTATGGTCGATCGCGCCCGAGGCTGGCGATCGCCGATCCTGCGGTTTGCCACGAGCGCCCTCGGGGCTCACCCGGTTCACGAGCGTGGGTTGACCGGTCGCTAGCGAAAACGCGGCTGCATTGCGTGCCGCCCACGCGGTGAACGGGCGGGGCGCACGGCCGAGCACGCGCGCGATGTCCGGGCTGACCCGCTGCTCGTCGGCGGTCGGCTGGCCGAGCGCATCGAGCGTGGTCTCGACGACCGTCGCGGGCATGAACTGGGTCCACACCGCGGCCGCCTCCGCGCGGGTCTGCTCGACGAAGCCGAGCGGGGTGTCGAGCGCCGCGGCCAGCGCGCTCGCCTGCTCGCGTGGCGAGATCCGCGCGGGACCGGTGAGCTCGTAGACCTGACCCGCGTGATCGCCGCGCAGCGCGGCGGCGGCCACGTCGGCGATGTCGTCGGGATCGACCAGCGGCACGCCGACGTCGGCGAACGGCGCGGCGATCGTGCGCTGCGCACGCACGCCGGGCACCCAGCCGAACGCGTTTGAGTCGAACCCTCCTGGCCGCAGGATCGTCCACGCCGCGCCGCTGCGCTGGACCTCGGCCTCGAACCGTCGCAGCGGTTCGTGCGATACCGCGAGCGGGCGGGTCTTCGCGCCGATCGACGACAGCAGGACGACGCGGCGCACGCCGACCGCCGTCGCCGCGGCCAGGATCGCGCCGGGGTCGAGTAGATCGCCCGCGCCGGCGATCATCAGGAACATCGCCTCCGCCCCGCGCAGCGCGGCGCCGAGCGTGGCGGGTTGCGCGAGATCCGCTGTGCGGTGCTCGCCCGCCCCGGCGACGGCGTGGCGCGAGATCGCGACCACCTTGTTCCCTGCTGCGGCGAGCGCGCGGACCAGTGGTCGACCGACATTTCCTGTGGCTCCGATGATTGCGATCATGGACGCAATCTGCGCGCGCAGGTCACTGGCGACAAGGCGTGACGAGCGCGCGGCATCCGCCAAGAAATGATCCTAATGACGGATCTGCGCGAAACCGCGGGGCTGGTCGTGTTCGAGAACGCAGTCGCGTCGACGTGATCAGCACATCGGCTTGCACACGAACGGCGTCGCGGCACAGCGGAGGCTGGCCTTGCCGCTGCCCGTCGGTCAGCTGCGCGCGGCGTCTCGTGCCCAGCGCAAGCTCGACGGCGGTGTGCCGAACAGCCGGACGAATGATCGGCGCATGCGCTCGAGGTCGCCAAACCCGGCTTGCGCCGCGACGTCGTGTAGCGAGCTGGCACCGCTCTCGATCGCGGTGCGCGCGGCTTCGACGCGCAGCCGCTCGACCGCCTTGGCCGGCGTCACGCCGGTGACCGCGGTGTACGATCGGGCGAAGTTGCGCGGGCTCATGTGGGCGTGCGCCGCCAGCGCTGCCACGCTGAGATCGTCGCGCAGGTGCGCGCGGATCCAGCTGTTGAGCGCGGCGAACGGCGCATCCGGCGGGGCGAGATCGAGCAGCGCGGAGTGCTGGGTCTGGCCGCCGGGACGCTGGGCGTACACCACGAGCTGGCGCGCCACGCTGCGGGCGACGTCGGGTCCGTGGTCCAGGGCGATCATCGCCAGCGTGAGATCGATGCCCGCGGTGATCCCGGCCGACGTCCAGAACTTGCCGTCGCGCACCCAGATCCGGTCCGGCTCGACGCGCACCTCCGGAAACCGCCGCGCCATCTCGCGGGCGCGCGACCAGTGCGTCGTCGCGCGCCGGCCGTCGAGCAACCCGGCCTGCGCAAGCACCAGCGCCCCCGAGCACACGCTCGCGACCCGCGGTACGCGCACGGCGGCACGGCGGACCACCCGGAGTAGCTGGGGGTCATGGATCGCCTCGCGCGTGCCGAGCCCGCCGACCACGATCAACGTGTCGACGCCCGCGAGCGGCCCCAGCCGGGTGGCCGCGAGCGCCACGCCCGCCGATGACTTGATCATCCCCGGGGCGATCGCGCACAGCTGCGGGCGATAGGCGCCCGGCACGAAGCGCGCGGCGATCTCGAACGCGGCGATCGGGCCGGTCGCATCGAGCAGCTGGAACTCGGGAAAGATCGCGAACACGACGACGCGGTGCATGGCAGGCCTGCTTGGCTGAAAAGGTGGTGTATCTGACGTTTCTGCCAAACCGCCGCGGTGTCAAGCTGACCGCACAATCGAGACACCGAGGACCACATGACCGACACCACGCTGGTATTCGCCCTGTATCCCAATATCACCCAGCTCGACTTCACCGCCCCCTATGAGGTGCTGCGCCGGCTGCCGGGCGCCACGGTGATCGTGGCGTCGCGCGACGGCGGCACGCTGGTCGCCGACAGCGGCCTGAGCTTTTCCGGCGTCGCTCGGCTCGACACCATCGAGCGCTGCGATCTGCTGTGCGTGCCCGGCGGCGCCGGCTCCGCGACCGCGTCGCTCGACCGCGAGCTCCTCGCGCAGTTGCGCCGGCTCGCCGGCACCGCGCGTTACCTGACCTCGGTGTGCACCGGATCGCTCGTGCTCGCCGCCGCGGGGCTGATCACTGGCAAGCGCGCCGCGTGCCACTGGGCGTGGCGCGATCTACTCGGCGAGGCCGGCGCGATCCCCGACGCCGGTCGCGTCGTCCGCGACGGCAATCTCATCACCGGTGGCGGCGTCACGGCCGGGATCGATTTCGCGCTCACCGTCGCCGCGGAGCTCGCGGGGGTCGAGGTCGCGCAGTCGATCCAGCTGTCGATCGAGTACGACCCCGCGCCGCCGTTCAACGCCGGCCGCCCCGAGACCGCCCCGCCCGACGTGCTGCGCATGGTCCGTGAGCGGATCGCTCGCGTGTACCCCGAGCGCAAGGCGGCGATGGAACACGCGCTGCGGCAGGCCGCTTCGAGCAGCGATTCGGCGAGGTAGCCGCCCGTGCGACGGCGACCGTCACGGCCGACGGTCGGGCACGGCGACGACCCGGCGTACCAGCTCGACCGGGAAGCGCTGGTCGCCGCGCTCGACGGTCAGCGTGACCTTGGTCCCAGCAGCGCTGCGCAGCCGCCGGGACACCCGGTCGAGTGTCCAGCGCGTGGTCGGCTCACCGTCGACCGTCAGGACCACGTCGCCCTCGCGCAGCCCGGCCTCTGCGGCGGGGCCATCGGGGAACAGCTGGCCGATGGCGAACCCCTTGGCGTGCATGACCGGCCGGATGCCGATCCCGGTGACCTCGTGCGGATCGTCGACGTTGTCGCCGGCGACCGCAGTGGCGGGCTCCGGGGGCGCCGGCGCGGCCTGGGTCTGACAACCGAGGCTAAGCGCGAGAAGCGTTGCCGCGAGCAGCCATCCGCGCTGGCTCATGGTTCGCCGCCGTGCTGGTCGCCATCGCCCATGGGCCCGCCGACGGTCTTTCCCGGTGGGACGAGCGAGAGGTACGGGTCCTCGCCGGGCTCGAGGTCCATGAACGTCCGGTACTGCTCGCGCGTCAGCGTGGCCTCGACGGCGTGGGCGTAGCCGAGCATGTTGCCGTGGACGCGCTCGGTGAGCTCGGTCTGGTCGATGCTCCCCCGGTAGTAGCCGCGAACGGCGCGCCCGTGGTCCCGGATCCACGTGGTCAGCGCGACGCGAATGCCGGCGCGTTTGTCGGCCGGGAGGTCGGCGCCGAACAGCTCGTCGAGGCGCCGGTCCACGTCGTCCCAGCGCGCCGCGACGACGTCGGCCGCGGGCTCGTCGGGGCCGTTCACGATGTCGGCGATCCCCGGATCTTCTGCCGGGATGGGCGGCGGCGTGAACCGGCGGACCGATGGTATCGCGCGCCGGCCGGCGATCGCCGAGGCCGACCGGGCCGAGGCCGTCGACCCGAGCGGCGTCGCGGGGATCGCCGGCGTCGCGGCGACCGCCGCGGTGGTCGCGGGCGCGGGCGCGGTGATCGCCCCGAGGGCGAATGCCCCGCACACCACGATCGCCCCGAGGCCGAGGCCATGGCGCGCCTTCACAGCGCCCCCGCGTGGCCGGCGGTGCGCTGCTTCTCAGGGTCCAGGTCTGCCGCCGTGAGCGGCGGCTCCTCGGTGGCAGCGCCGGGGGCTCCCCCCTCGCCCGATGTCATGAACTCGTACGGGTCGATGCCGGGCGAAAGGCCAGTAAGTGCGCGGTACTGGTCGAGGGTGACAAGCCCGCTTAGCTCCGCCAGCTGGTTGATCATCTCGTCGTGGAACCGGTCCATGTACTCCTGATGGGTGATGGCGCGATGCTCGAGCTCGCCGATCAACTGGTGGTGGAGGTCGACGGCGCGATCATTCAGATCGATGAGCTGCCGGCGCTTCTCGGCATCGATGTTGCCCAGCGCTTCGGTCAGGTGTGCGTTGATCTCCGCGCGGCGAGCGGCCGTGGCCTCGGCAGTCTCCTCCGTGGGCCCCAGCTCCAGGACGGTGTCGGTGGCCGGCGCGAGATCGGCGCCCGTCAGGTTGCCCAGCCCGCTGATATCGCCGTTGCGGCCCGGTGGCAGCGACGGGCCGTCAGCTCCGACCATCGCGGTCGCCACGGCCGGGGCCGGGGCCGGGCGAGTCGCGCTCGCAGCGGAGCGCGCGGCGTGGCCTGCCACGAAGGCCGCAGCGCCGAGGACGAGAGTGATCCCGATGATGCGAGAGCGCTTCATGGCCGTCCCTCAGCAGGGAGCTCCGTAGCACCACAGCGAGGCCCCGAAGGTGCAGAACAGGGCCTTGCTCGTGCCCGCGCCGCCGACGCCGCCCCAGCTGACGACGTACGGGATCGAGGTTCCCTGAAGCGCGCGGTTGGTGCCCTGGTGACACACGCCGGTGATGGCGTAGGTGAGATTGTCTTGCACGTCGACGCAATGCGGCGTGTTGGAATACACGAGTGTTGTCGCGAAGCGGGAGCAGGCCGTGCACCCGTTCGGGCCACCGGTGAAGGTGTGGTGGCCGCTGACGGTGCCGCTGGATCCTTTGTATCGAGCGCACTCGTAGGTGTGGTGTAGCCAGAAGTTCAGGACCTTGACCGCGACGGTGCGGTTGTCTCCGTGGGCATTGTTGTAGCTACTGGTGCAGGTCCCGGCGTTCGCCGCGGGGATTGCGAGAAAGATCGTGAAGACAAGGATGGCGGCGCCGAGGATTCGAGAACAGTTCATGTGGACTCCTTCGTGATCGACTGGGACCAGAGATAGTCGGAACCCGCGCGGACGAGAATGGTGCATCGCGGTGCATCGCGGTGCATCGCGGTGCACGGGCGTCGAGCGGCGCGGAAACCTCGGCGGTTGCTCGAAGGGCTAACCCGGGCTTCCGAGGTCGCCGTCGTCGAGCGGCGGGATGACGACCGCGCTGCCGGGGAGGACCAGGCGGTAGCCGCTCTGTTCGCTCTGCACGACCGCGCCGCTGTCCGCCAGCACCGAGCGCAGCCTGCGGATACTGCTCCTGAGCGAGCTCTCGTGACGGACCGGGTCGTAATCGGTGTCCCACAGGACGCGGGCGATCACATCGCGTGTCAGATGGCGGCCCGTCGCGCACGCGAACGCGTAGATCAGGCGGCGCAGCACCGATCGCGACGCCAGCGACTGGCGGTGCGTGCCGACCTGGATCTCGTGGCGCACGCCGTCGATCACGAGTACCGGCAGCACCTGCGCTCGGTCGGCCACGCCGAGGTTCCCCGGCGATGTGGGTGCCGGCGCTCTGCCTGGCAGGGCGTCGTACAGGCACTCGATGAGGCCGTCGTCCGCGCCGCTCGCTGCGGCCGCCGCGCTGGCGGTTTGCAGGTGCTGGGCAGCAAGGCGTACATGTCCGTGGCGTCGCGCCTGGATCGCATGCGCCAGCTCTTGTAGAGCGCGGTCGAAGGCGTAGTCGGGGCCGGCGGGGATCTCGACGCGGAGTAGCTCGCCGGCCGGTGCTGGCGCGCCGCCGCAGACCCGGCGGAGCACCGCCCGGACGCTCGCTCGTACGGTGTCGCCCTGCTTCGACGGCGGCACGACCAGCTCGCGGTTCAGCCAGCCGGGGGACAATGGATCTTCCAGGAGGGCAGCCCCGACCATCGACTCGAAGCCACCGGCGTGGTGACCGCGGACGTGGCGCTGGAGCTCCTCGAGCTCGGTCCGGCCTTCGGCGCGGCGGCCCAGGAGGAGCAAGAGCTTGCCGGCGAGCATGCGCGAATACACCGCCTGCGGGAAATGGCCGCCGCGATCGGCCACGCGCTGCACGCTGCGGAAGTAGGCGAGTGGGGCGCCGCGCTCGCCGCGCTCGCAGGCGATCATCATCCGGGTCCACTCGACCTCCATGCAGTCCTCGGGATGATGGAGGCTCCGGCCCATCACCGACAGCGCCTCTTCTGCGTCCTCGAAGCGGCCGAACCGGGCCAGGATCACCGCGCAGATCACGGGCGTTATCAAGTGCGACCACAGGTCATGGCGCCCGTCGCGCAAGCCGGCCAGGACCTCGGTCGCCAGCTCGGCGCCGTGCTCGACGTTGGGGTCGAGGACCAGCAGGTACAGCCGCAGCGGGAGCAGGCGCCACCGCGGCACCGAGCCGAGGAGCTCGGGATCCTCGAGTGCGCGCTGCGCCTCCGGGCTGTTGCCGCGGTTGGCGAAGTGCCAGGCGAGCCCGAGCTTGGTCCGCACCCGGAGCTCGGGCTCGAGCTCGGGCTCGTCCATGAGCTGCAAAAGGATCGCGTGGGCGTCGTCGAGCTCGCCGCACAAGGCGGCGAACGACGCCAGGAAGAACCGCACGTGCCGCGACTCGCCGCCCCGCGCGATCAGGCCGCGGAGCTCCTGATAGGCCCGGCCGATCTGCATCCCGCGGGCGAGCGTGCGTGCGCGCAGGACCACGAGCTCGGGCGTGAGCGCGTCCGACGGCAGCGTGTCGAGCTCCTGCAACAGCATCGCGCTGGCCCCCAGGCGCACGAGCTCGGCGCTGCTGGCGAGCAGCAGGGCTCCGATCTCTCGGTGCTCGCCGAGGGCTCGCAGGTGGCGGGCGGTCTCGTGGACCCGGGTGGGCACGTCGATCGAGGAGTCCCGCAACGCCCCGACCAGATCCGCGGTGGTGGTGCGGACCGTGGCGCAGTCGACATCGCGGAGCAGCGCCTCGCGCAGCAGGTCGTGCATCGCGTAGTCCTCGTCAGGCGTGAAGTCGACGATCAGCCGGGTGCGCAGCGTGTGCAGCGCGCCGGCGATCCGCGCGGACGGCAACAGGCGCGCGAGGACGTCGACGGGCAGCGGCGTGTGGCTGAGCGCCAGCGCCACCGCGAGCCGGCGCTCGTCGGGCTCGAGCGCTTGTATCGCCGACTCGAGCGGATGCGCTTCCCCCGTGGTACCGACGTGGGCCTGGCGCAGGAGAAACGGATTGCCTCGCGAGCGCAGCCACGCAGTCTCGAAGTCGCGGCCGGGACCGTAGAGCTCGATGAGCCGGGTCCACAGCAGGCGCGCCGACGATCGATCGAGCGCCTCCAGCCGCAGGTGGAGGCGGTCGGGCATGCCGGGCGCCCCCAGGATGAGCTCCCGCGACACCGCCACCAGTCGAGCCTGGCGAAGCGTCTGCGCGGCGGTGTCGACCAGGAGATCGCGCACCGCGGGGGGCAGGAAGTGGACGTCGTCGATCACGGCGAGGCCCCGGGCCTGCTCGAGGACGACCCACAGGTCCTCGAGCCGCTCGCGATCGCTCGCGGAGACATCGAAGTGCGCGATCGCGAGCTGGCGGCACAGCGCGTCGGCGAGCTCGGCGATCGACATCGCGCCGCCGAGCTTCAGGTAGCCGACCGGTCCGGCCCAGCGCGACGCGTACTCCAGCGCGACGGTCGATTTGCCCACGCCGGGAACCCCGAAGATGACCGCGACAGGGACGCAAGCCAGGGCGGTCTCCAGGCGGCACAGCTCGGCCTCGCGTCCGACCACGATGGCAGTGGGTCGCTGTAGCGGGCGCTGGTTCGTCTGCGGCTTTGTCGGGAGGGACAGAGTGGATCACTCCAGCACAAACGACCGGGCGGTGGAAGAGCCGCTGCAGCGTGCTGCTGCGTCGAGCTCGCCGCAGCCGCCGCTCTCGATCTGCCCGCGCGCTGCGTCAGCTCGACGAGCAACCTCATACACTGTGGCACTGTGGTCCGGTGCGGCGCGTTACGGTGCGATGAGACCGATTGTTTGCAGTCAGTCATCGTCATAGCGGACTCGGTACCTTGACCCATTGGGGCCTATTACCCCGGCGCCACGTCGAACGGTCGCAATTGTGAGTGACGACCCCGATACCGGTGTGGGCTTCGGCTACGTCATGAACCTCTGGTCATTCCGGATCGGCGAACCGCGAGCGTCGAACCTGGCCGCGGGCGGTCGCGGCCTGCCTCGGGTGACGGAGGCTTCGCGCACAGGTACTGGCGACAAGGCGCGACGGGAGATCGGCCTCTGCTAAGAATCGATCCTGATGACGGATCGCGTTCGTGCCCGTGGTTGCGGCGGCCGGCGCGCTCAGCCGCGGCGAGCTCGTACCGGTGCTTCCCAAGACGCTGCGGCTCGAGGGACGCATCGCGCTCGTCTATCCGGATCGGGATCTCGTGCCTCCCCAGGTCCGGGCCTTCATCGATTGGATGGCCGCACGCTTGCCGGCCATGTTTCTGGAGGCCGCGTCGTTGGAAGGCGACAAGCGCACCGAACCGGTGAACGCTGCCGGCGCACGCGCACGACGACCGCGCGATATCAAGAAGCGGCGACGGCCGTCCGGCGCGTGACGCGATTCGCGATGGAGGGGCCCGCGTGATCGCTTGCGGTGCCGGTCGGTTTTGGATGCTAGATCACACCGCGATTGACCTGAGATCGACGCAGGACCTGCGCGACCGAGCGCCACCACTTCGTCGTCGGTCACGGCGCGGTCGGGATGGTAACATCGCGCCCGGTGACTGACTCGAGCGACCCGCTCTTGCGCAGCATCGCAGCGGCCGCGTTCGTGCCTCCTCCGATGCCCGGCGTGACCGTGGTGTGTGCGCTCGGCGACGACCCCGAGCGGCTCGCCGCGGTCATCGCCGCGAGCGATGCGACGCCACCGGAGATCGAGGTCCGCCCCGGCGAGATGTGCGCGGTGTACACCGACCACGCGGCTCCCGATCACGAGGCCCGCGCCGTCGCCGCGGCGCTGGCCCTGCGGCAGCAAGTCCCCGCCGTGCGGATCGCCGTCGTCGGCGAGCGCAGCGGCCGACTCGCAGCCCTCCAGCGCACGAGCGCGACCAGCCGCGCGCGCGACCTCGCCGCTACCTCGGAAGAGCCGTTCGTGGTCGAGGACGCGATCGCAGAGCGGCTCGGTGCCCGGTTCGATCTCCCCCCGTCCGACGGCGCGCTCGTGCCCGAGCGCGGCGAGCCGGCCTCGACGTCGCTTGCGGACCGAACTGCGGCCGACCTGACGCTCACGCGGTTCGGCCTGCGCTTTGTCGATGCCAGCGCGGAGCAGCGCTACCGCGCCTGGCAGACGCCGCGCGTCGTGGTGTTCGTGCGCACGACGATGATGGTCACGACGGGCGTGTGGTTGCTGGTGCTGCTGTGGTGCGGTGTCGCCACGCCATCGTTCGCCACGGCCGGGCCGTGGATCGCCGCGGCCATGTTACCCGGGATCGGCTGTCTCGCCGCGACCTACGTACGGAGCTGGCAGCCGCGCGCGGCCGCCCTCAGCGCCGCGGTGAACCTGTGCAACGCGCTGATGATGATCGTGATCGGCTACGGGCTCATGCGCCCTCCGGGGGCGGCGACGCAGGGCGTGGTCTGGAGCTCGTTCGTCGGCTTCGTGCTGCTCCGGCTCGACTTCCGGCGCGCGCTCGCCACGTGCCTGCCGTTCGTGGCGCTCCACATCGCGCTCACGATCGCGCACTTCGCCCACAACCTGCCATGGCTGGTGCGCGGCCTCATCCCGACGGTCGCTTCGTTCGTCACCGCGGCGCTGATCGGCGCGGTGCTCACGCGCAGCTCGCACGAGACCTACCGCCAGGAGCAGGTGCGCGGGGCCCAGCAGCGCGACGCCGATCGCCGGCACGCCGAGATCGAAAAGCTGTCGTGCGAAGCCGACCAGCGCGCGTTCGCGGTGCTCGGCGCCGAGCTCCGCCGGCAGGTCGCTGCGCGCTCGCGCAACCTCGCCGATGCGCTGACCCGCAAGGCGGGCCACCGGCTGCACATCGGCGAGATCATCGAGGGCCGCTACCAGGTCGTGAGCATTATCGGCCAGGGCGGCATGGGGCGGGTCTACGAGGTCACCCGGCTCGCCGATGGCCGGCGGATGGCGCTCAAGCTGCTGTCCGAGACCGCGGGCCCCACCGCGCTCGCGCGGTTTGCCCGCGAGGCGCACATCGCCGCGGCGCTCGATCACCCCAACATCGTCCCGGCCCTCGACGTCGGCATCACGCCCGAGGGTTCGCTGTTCGTCGTCATGCAGCTCGTGCGCGGCCCCTCGGTCGCCGGGGAGCGCGCGCGGTACGGCGACGCGGCGTGGGCCGTGCCGATCCTCACCCAGATCGCCGACGCGCTGGTCGCGATGCACGCCCAGGGCATCATCCATCGCGACCTCAAGGCGGAGAACGTCCTGCTCGAGGGCGATCGTGCGTTCGTGACGGACTTCGGGATCGCGCGCGCCAGCGCCGAGCTCGCGCTGTCCTCGCTGACCCAGACCGGCATCGTCGTGGGCACCCTGCCGTACGTGGCCCCGGAGCTGGTCGAGGGGCGCCACCGGGTGTCGGCGCGGATCGACCTGTTCAGCTTCGGCGTGCTCGGCTTCCTGATGCTCACCGGCCAGATGGCGCACTCCGTACCGCCGCTGCTCGCGCGGCGCAGCGGTACCCCGGTGTCCGCCCGAAAGCTGGGCACGGTGCGACCCGATCTGCCGGCCGCGCTCGTCGCGCTCATCGACGCCTGTCTCGCCGAGCGCCCGAGCGAGCGCCCGAACGCCGCTCAGCTGTCCGCACGGCTGCACCGGATCGGTCGTTCCGATCTCCCAGGGGGAGCCGCAGGCCCCGGCGGCGACAGCGATGGCGCCGAAGGCGTCACCGCGACGGTGACCGCGCGACCGCGGCGGCTCTACGAAGTCAACGAGCCCCGCATGCATGCCGGTGCAGAGGCGTCGACCGTTGCGGCCTCGCTCACCGTCGCGATCCATGCCCCGCCGTCGCCCGCGGCGGTCGTGGCGCAGGGGACAGGACCTGATGGTAGCGCCGCGCTGGCGATGCGCCGCGTGCTGACCGATCCACCGGCGCCGACCGCGTCATCCTCCGGACCCATCGCGTCGGGCCTCACCGAACCAGCGCCCGACCCGGTGTTCCACGCAGGATCTCCGCCCACCGGCGCCACCGGCGCCACCGGCGCGCGGCCGCTCGACAGCGCCCCGATCGACCCCCACGGCCGCGTCGCGCTCACCCGCTGGCGCGCGTTCATGGACGCGCGGCTCGAGGCCGCGTTTCGCGTCTGGCACGCACGCGACGCGGTCGCCTACGCTCGGCTCGCCATGCTCGCCGCGATCGTCGTCTGGCCCGCGGCGATGCTGTGGTGCGGGGTGACGATTCCCCGCCCCGCGTGGCAGTTTGTGGTCTGGTCGGTGATCGGCATGCTGCCGGCGGTCAGCTGCCTGGCCCTGAGCGCGCTGCGCCCGTCCGCGCCGCGGCTGTCGACGACTGCCGGCCTCGCCATCCTGCTCAGCGGCGGCGGCGGCGTTGTGCTCGCCTGGATCCTGCGCGCTCCGCTCGTCGCCACCTATCTCGTGCTCTGGTTCAGCTACTTCGGCCTCGCGGTCCTGCAGCTGAACCTCACGCGCGCGCTGGTGTTCACCTTCCCGATCCTCGTCCTCCATCACGTCATGCTGATCCGGGGGCTCGTCATCGGCACGGTCAACGCGGTGTTCTTCCTCTCGGAGTCGGTGGTGCCGTGGGCGCACTTCGTCGGCGCGGTCGTCGCCGCGTCGGTGCTCGCGCGCGTCAGCCGGGAGGCCTACCATCACGCCCGGATCGTCGAGTATCAGCATCAAGAGTCCCAGCGCCAGCGCGCCGAGGTCGAGCGTCTCGAGCACGACGCCGCCCAGCGCGAGATGGTGGTGCTGGGCAGCGAGCTACGGCGCCAGGTGGCAGCGCGGTCGCGCAACCTCATCGACGTCATCGACCACCAGACCGCGCCGCCCGACCGGCCGACGCTCGGCACGGTGATCGACGATCGCTATCGCGTCGTCCGGATCATCGGCGAAGGTGGCACGGGACGCGTCTACGAGGTCGAGCGGCTCGCCGACCATCGCCGTCTCGCGCTGAAGATGCTCAAGCGCGAGCGCGCCGCGGCCGAGCAGGCCCGGTTCGCCCGCGAGGCGCAGATCGCCGCGGAGCTCGATCACCGCCACGTCGTCGCCGCGCTCGACATCGGCGCCACGGTCGACGGCAGCCTGTTCATCGTCATGCAACTCGTGGACGGCCCGTCGCTCGCGGCGCTCGCCGCCCGCCACGGCGACGTCGCCTGGGCCGTGCCTCTGCTGCGCCAGATCGCCTCCGCCCTCGTCGCGATGCACGACGCGGGCGTCGTCCACCGCGACCTCAAACCCGAGAACGTGCTGCTCGATGGAGACACCATCAAGGTCGTGGATTTCGGGATCGCCGGCATCCACGATCTCGCGCCGGTCGACCCCGCCATGGTCCTGGGCACGCCTGCGTACATGGCCCCCGAGCTCGCTGACCCGGGCGCCGCGAGCACGATGCACCCCAGCGCCGACATCTTCAGCTTCGGCGTCCTCGCGCACCGGCTGTTGACCGGACGACTTCCGCACGCCGTTCCGCCGATCCTCGCGCGCATGCCCCCAGAGCGGATGCCGGTGCGCCAGCTCGCCGACCTCGGTCGCGGCTTGCCCTCCGAGCTGGGCCGCATCCTCGATCGCTGCCTGCTCGAAGATCCCGGTGCGCGGCCCACCGCACACCGGCTGTTCGAGGCCCTGCACCACGTCGGGGGCTCCGGCATGGAAGCCCCAGCCCGCGGTCCCACGGCCGGCATCGAAACCTGAGCCCGACGCGGCCTCGGTGCGCGGCGGAGCCGAGCGGCGGCCGGGGGCTCCGCGACCGCGCGGTCAGCAGCCGTCGAACACGTAGCCCGCGGCGCCGGCGGGCACGAGGTCGCGATCACGAAGCACGATCGACAGCCCCGGGTACGCGCTACAGCCCTTCGTGAAATCCTCGCGGCGATACTCGATCACCAGGACGTGATCACCGTAGCCCGCGCGGTAGGCGTCGCACTCGGTGTAGCGATTGCACTCCTCCGCCACCACGAAGTCGGTGCCGAGCTCGGCCTTGCGCGGCACCAGCTCGGACGAGTTCTTCTGCGCGATGGCCATCGAGGCGGCGTGCGCGCGCTGGGCGAACAGATGCATCGTCGCGACCGCGTCGTCCTCGGTCAGAAGGCCCGTCGAGCGACTGTAGGAGTCGAGGTTGTCGATCTCGATCGCCGAGAACCCGGCCCGGTGGCAGTCATCGATCCACCCGCCGATGATCGCCGCGACCGCGCTCCGCTTGTCCGGCGTGCTGACGTCGATCAGCGTCTCGGCCCAGTCGGTGTCGATGACCGGCGTGCCGCTGGCGTCCTTCAGGATCAGGTCGACGGGCTGCCTCCAGAGCGACTCCTCGCCGGGCTGGATCTGGAAGCCGTTGATGTAGCAGATGCTGTAGAGACCGTCGGCCGGGGACGCCGTGCGGTCGCGCGACACGATCCCGACGCCGCTCGGCGGCGTGTACGCACCGCCGAGCTGATAGTCGAGCTCGGCGTTGAGGGGAGGGAGCACCAGCGCGCCGCCGCCCGCGAGCGCGTCGATCGAATCCGTGATCGGCGCATCCGAGGCCGGCGCATCCGAAGCCGGCGAGCTCGAGCTCGGGGACGGGGAGCCGCACGCGATGGAGGCCGTCAAGAGCAGGACATGGCGCATGAGTGCGCACGGTGTAGCAGGACGGGGGATGATGTGGCGAGCGACGAGCGTTCGAAGTCGCGCGCAGGTCTCGCGCGCGCCGCGGATCTCGATGGTGCGGCTGGCTTTCATGGCTCCTTGTCACATGGGGGGCGTCGGGAACGCCCCGAAACGTCGGGGGCAGCGCGTTCGCGCCGGCGCCAGACGTGTCGCTGAGACCTGAGTCGGCATCGCGCGACGAGATCATGCTTGTTGTCCGAAGTCCGGACGATATGGTCCGACAGTCTGCGACGCCTGCGGGGCGCGATGCGCGTCCTCGCCATTCTCCCTGGCGGCGACGGCGACGTCAGCCGCGCCATTCTCGAGCACCTCGGCCTACCCACCGAGCCGCCCCTGCTCGGCGCGGGCGGTCCGCCCGGGCGCATGCGCGACGACGCCTTCACCTGACCTCCACTCGCTCTGTCCTCCGAGAGTGCGTCAGATCAGATGGCCAGCCGCGCCCGCATTCGGATTCCGAGGCCAGATTCGGCAACGCTGCCTATGCTTGTGGGCGTCTGGACCAGCTCATCCCACTGCCCAGCGAGCCGACCACTCCCCGGTCGCCTTCCAGAACACCCGCCTATTTTACTTATGCGCTCGGTCAGCAGCTGGATGCGCTGGTTGGCCGAGCCGCGCAGGCCTATAGTGACCGTGACATGCAGCTTCGCACCGTCGGGTCAGGGGGGTGTTCGTGAGATCGATGCCGAGCGCTGCGTCGATCTGCATCGTCTGGACTGCGACCGCGCTGGTCCTTGCCGCCACGGGGGTCGCCGGCTGTGCGTCGCCACCGCGCGAAGCAACCATCAACTCGGAGGTCAACCTCGCAGGTGCGGCGCCCATCCAGCGGGTGCTCGTCATCGCCAACGTCGATTTCAACGAGTTCTACCAGCAAATGGCCGATGCGTTTCGGGAGGCGCTCGCGAACCGATTCACGCTCTGCGGTGTTCAATCCCAGATCACGGTCTCCGATCCGCTCGCCAAGGATCCGAAGGGCAGCCTCGCCAGCGCGCTCCAGGAGTCGAAGGCGACTGCGGTTCTGGAGATCGACCGCGTGCCAGGTGGCGGGTCCGGCGTGCTCAATGGACGCGGTCAGCTGAACGGGTTGCTGGTCTTCCAGATGAAGCTGCTCGACATCGCCTCCCAAAAGCTCATGTGGCAGGCCCGGGCGAGCGTGAACATGACCGGCATGGTCGACGATCGCGTGCCCACCGGAGTCGGGTTTGCCACGATGATCGCGTCTCGGATGCGGGGCGATGGCGTCCTGCGCGACTGCCCCGCTGTGTGGCCAAAATTCACAGGCTGCGAAGAACGGCGGCGCGACGCGCTGAATGATGTAGGGAGGGCACGTGACAACAACGAGCGCGCGCGCCTACTCGAGGCCGTCCCCAGCTGCTCGTCCCCGACGCCAGGTCCGTGACGCAAGGTCTGACAACAGGAGTGGCAACCATGATGAGATGGGATGTTGAGTGGTTCCGAGTATTGCCGGTGGTGGTGGCCGTGGCCGTGGCAGGGACGGGCTGTGCGACGAACAGCGCATCGTTCTGGTCGAGGTCCAACCTCGACGGCGTCGCTGCGGTCGATCGCGTGTTGGTGCTCCCCCGCATGGATGGGCCTGCATTCACGAAGAACCGGCGCAATGGGTTCGAGGTCGGCGTGAGGAACCGGCTCGCGGCGTGCGGCGTCGAGGCAAAGGTCGTGCACGAGGACGCGCTGGACCTCCACCCCGAAGAGCGAATCGCCGAACAGGTACGGGCGTTCCACGCGAGCTCAGTCCTCATCCTCGAGCATGCCGGCGGTACCGTGGGCCTGAACCGGCCCAGCGAGCAGCTCGTCCAGATGAAGCTCCTCGACGTGGCGTCTGGCCGGTTATTCTGGACGGCGCGATCACACGTCGTCGTGGACAACGGATACGATAGCGACAACCCCAAGTTCGGCGTCCAGTTCGCGACTGGCCTCGTTTCCAAGCTCAGGGTCGACCGGGTCCTCACGAGGTGCCCACCGCCCGGCTCCGAGTGGCCAGCCGTTGCGGTGCGCGCGCTCGATGACGGTGAGCCGCTCCCTGATGCTGACTGCGTCGAGAAGCGCCAGAGCATCCTCGCCGAGGCCGCCGACATCGCGGACAAGGGGGAGCGGACCCGTATGATCCAGTCGGCGCCTCGGTGTAACTGATCGTCCGCGGCCCGCGTCGATCGCATCCACACCCAATTGTAGACGCAGCGCCTCGTCGACATCGATGCGCTGCCGGCGATGTCGCGATCAGCCGCCGCGCAGGTACTTCGCGCGGTCGAGGAAGGCGAGGTCGGTGTAGACCACGCCGAGGCGGTTGCACGCGTCGCACGCGCTCTTGCTGTCGAACGAGAACAGGCCCGCGTCGTCGGCGAGCTCTGCGGTCTCGGCCCAACCGGCGGTGATCAGGATCGGCAGCGTGGGATGTCGGGCAGGCCACGCTTGGCGTGTTCTACGGGATCTCGAACACCGAGCCGGGCGCGGCCGGACTCGCGGTCGGTGCACTGCTCATCGAAGGCGTGCTCGCGCGCCTGCCCGCGCGGTTTCCGCACATCCGGACCTGGGTCACGATGTCGCCGATTCCGACGCTGCGGCGCTGGCTCGCGGCGCGCCCCGAGCGTCCCGGCGTGCGCGAGCTCGGCGCGCTCCGGTCGCGTCCCGAGCTCGCGTGCATGGCGCGCGCGTATCTCACCGAGGAGGTCGAGCCCAGCGGCCGTCCGCTCGATCCGGTTGCGCGATTCCACCTCGGCAACGGCGCGGTGCTCGCCGACGTGATGCTCGAGGCCAACGGCAGCGAGCGTGCCGATGCCGAGTCGCTCGGCGCGATGGCGTCCTATGTGTACGTGCGCGACGGCGTGCGCGTGGTGTGACTGCCCACCAGCAACGTCGCCGCCGCGCTCGCGCAGCGCGCTCGTGATAGTGTGGCGATATGGCGAGTCCCAAGATTTCGCTCTCGATGCGGACCGATGGCAAGCTCGAGAACGGCGAGCTGGAGCCGGTGGTGGGAGGCGGTCTGGAGATCGAATACGACCCGCTCACCGCCAAGCTCTCGTTCGACTACGGCGGTCCGGACAGCCTCGGCGTGAAGCTCGAAGGCGACTACAAGCTGAAGTGGACGGGCACCCAGCTCGACGCCCAGGCGCAGCTCGGGCTGACCAAGGATGGCTGGAAGCTCGGAGATTCGCTCACGCTGGCGATCTCGAAGTCGATCTCGACCACGATCAGCCACGAGGTGTCGCCCAAGACGGGCACGACATTCTCGGCGTCGTTGAAGCTATCGTTCTAGCGGTCACGGCGTACGCCCGCCGCGCTCGTCCTTGAGCCTGCGCTGGAGGTCGGCTTCTGCCTCCGCGAGGTACTTCGCGAACCCGCCGCGATCCAGTAGCGGGTTAGGCGACTCGCCGGCGCGCAGGCGCGCGAGCTTGCCGGCGTAGAACTCCTCGGGGTGGCCGTCGAGGAAGATATCGGGCTTGAGGTTCTTGAGCACCCGGATCGAGCGCGCCAGATCCTCGGCCCTGTTCGGGTACCGGGGGTTGCCGAGCAGCTTGGTGCCGGCACTGGCCATCGGGATACAGACCAGCGCCACCGAGTACGTTCGCCCGTGGTCCTTCGCGGTCGTCGTCCATGTCGTGCAGCCCGGCGTGTGCCCGGCGGTCAGCACCGCGCGCATGGTGACGTCGCCGAGCACGACCTCGTCGCCATCGTGCAGCACCCGATCGACGGCGATCGGCTCCCACCCGAGATCGGGGAGATCCGACAGGTCCTGTCCCGCGGCCAGCGCCGGGGTCTCCTCGGCCACCGCCATCACCTGCGCCCCGGTCGCCCGCTTCATCGCGGCGTCGCCTTCGACGTGGTCCCAGTGCGCGTGGCTGGTCAAGAGGATCTTCACGTCCTGGAGCTGGAACCCCAGCTTGACGATGCTCGACTGGATCATGGGCCCCATCTCGCGGGTCCCGGCGTCGAGCAGGATCAGCCCGCGCGAGGTCGCGATCAGGTAGGACGCGATGTTGGTCGCGCCGACATAGTAGATGTTGCCGACGATCCGGAACGGCTCGATCGGGTGCACGAGCTCATCGCGCCACTTCTTGTTCTCCGGCGTGTCCACGACCGCGTGCGCCCGCGCGTAGTGCTCGCGGAGCAGATCCACGCCGAAGTCGCCGCCGGCCTCGGCGCGCGCGTGCCAGACGGTGTGGACGTGCGTCGCGTTGTCCTGCGTGTTGTCGAGCTCGTACACGAAGCTCGGCCCGCTGATCCGGTAGTAGTGGGGCTGGCCCTGTGACGCGCCACCGGCCCAGCTGAACACGAGGGTGTTGGCGGGGTGCGCCGCGATCCGGCCGCGCTCGCGTGCCGCCAGCTCGCGCGGCAGGTTGCCGGTGACCTCGTCGATGATCGCGTCGAGCAACGGGCGCTGTGCGGCCGTCATCCGGTCGGCGGTCAGGCCCGGTATCGCGGCCAGCTTCGCGCCGGGTCCGGTCAGGATGTCCGCGGGCGCGGTCGCCTGGTACACCGCGGCTCGACGCTGTACGTCGTCGAGGCTCGCCAGCAGCTGGAAGCCCAGATCCTCCTCGCGGCCCAGCACGCGGGGCGCCGCGAGCGCGTCACTGCCGACCGGCGACGGCGACGCGCCCAGGAACGCCGGCGACTCGACCGGGTGCACACCGTCGACGAGTGTGACGGCCAACGACAGATGGTGACCCTCGATTCGAAATCCCCAGGCCCGAGCCGTCGATGGCTCGCCGAACACCGACAGGAAGTACGCGCCGGGATCGCGCGCCGGGTTGTGCTCGCGTTGCCGGAGCACCGACTCGAGCGCCATGATCGCGCTCGCCTTGACCAGGCCGTGACGGCTGAGCGCGGTGGACAACAGGCCATAGGCCAGCGCGCGCTGTGCATCGTCGAGCTCGCGGAGCGCGACGCCGGGCCTGGGTTTGGGGACATAGTGCCAGCGCTGGCGTTCGTCGGCGTCGATCGGAAACACCGCGCGTGTGCGCTGGGCGGGTGTGAGCGCCGCCAGGAAGTGACGCCCGGCGTCCGCCATATCCACCGCCAGGCTGATCTCGGCCGTCACGGGATCTGGCGAGCGCTGCGCCAGCGCGACTGCCGCCGCGAGCCCGCACACGAATGGAACGACCATGACGGCTGGGAATCGATTCGACATCTCCTGGGGGCTCCTGGGGTCGACGGGGCTCGCACGGTAGCTTGCGCGCCTGGACCGCGACCGTCCAATCGATAGTTTCCTGACCAGCTATCGAAGCGCTTTATCGATCGACCGGCATCGCCTCGCCGTCCAGCGGCGTCCGTTGTCGGCATTGTGCACCGTCGATGCTCGACATTCCGCTTGACCGCGTGCGCGTTGCACGGAATGGTGTTGCGGGCGCGGGGCACAGGCTTCTCGAGAACACCACGGCAGTCACGAAGACTGCCCTGGGTCCGGCCGGTGGCGATACGCGGGATCCGGATGGCGCGCCACAAGGAGACGGCATGACGACCTCGACATCGGCTCGCGCGCGGTTTCAGGACATTCGCATCGACGTCAACGGGATCGACACCCTGGTGCTCACCGCCGGGGCAGGCGATCCGGTCGTATTCTTCCACGGCGGCGGTACCGCGAGCGGGTTCGACTGGCTGCTACCGATCGCCGCGCACTTCCGGCTCATCGTCGCCTACCATCCCGGCTTCGGGCGATCGGGAGGTCCGGCGCTCCCGGGCGTCGACCATCTCGCGCGCCACCAGCTCGACGTGCTCGATCGCCTCGGCGTCACGCGCTTCCACCTGGCCGGGCAATCGCTGGGCGGGTGGACGGCTGCGACGCTCGCGTCGTACTCGACGCACCGCATCGTCAAGCTAGCCCTCGTGTGTCCGGTAGGCCTCGACGTCCCCGAGCATCCCACGGTGAACCTGCTCGTGGTGCCTCCGGCGGAGGTGGCGCACTACCTGCCACGCCGGGTGGGCGGTCGGCGTCGGCCGAAGGCTGCTCGACGAGCTCGGCGCGCTGATCGTCAGCAAGGCTGGACGCCCCGGCGCGCTGTCCGCGAGCGACTCGTTCCAGGAGAAGTACGCCAAGCTCGAGGCCATCTACCGCGCCGCCCGGGCGCTGGTCTACGAGACGTGGACCGACGTCACCAAGACGATGACCTCCGGCTCGCCGCTGTCGGTCCGCCAGCACACGATGATCCGGCTCGCCCTCGGGCACATCACCCACGCGCTGGCCGATCTCGCCAACGGCGTCTACCTGCTGTCGGGCACGACGGGGCTTCGCCGCGGCCCCATCGAGCGCCTCGTTCGCGACGTGCACGCCGGCACGCAGCACATCACATCGGCGCCGGTCATGTGGCAGTCCGCCGGACGCGAGCTCGCCGGCCTCGCCCGCGGCAAGCACTGGGTGCTGCTCGATCTCGTCGACGATTGAGGGAGCTGCTCCCGGCCGACGCGGTCATCGAGCAGATGCAGCAGATCTCGTAGCCGGGACGGTCTCATGAAGGATTGGCAGCGTACAGCCGTGGTCGTCGTCGCGCTGGGACTCTGCAGCTCGGCGGCGTATCTGCCAGCTATGCAGTCCGGCTGGGTGTGGGACGATGTCAACCTGGTGCAGCCGAGCCCGGCGCTCCAGGATCTCGGCGGGCTGCGCCGAGCGGTCGCCACCGATCTCTATCGTCAGGCCGCCCCGCGCCTCGAATCAAGCCCGTACTGGCGGCCGCTCGCGCTCGCGTCGTTCTGGCTGGACACTCGCCTGGGTACCGCTCCGCGCGCGTTGCACGTCGGGAACATCGTCCTGCACGGCCTGGCGACGGCGCTCCTGGGCCTCGTGTTGCTGCGTCGCCGGCAAGACGGTTGCAGCCTGATCGCGCCAGTCCTCGTCGCGACGTGGTGGGCATTTCATCCGGACAACGTCGAGACCGTCGCGTGGATCTCGTGCCGATACGAGCTGCTCTGCGGCGTCGCGCTCCTGGGGCTGCTGGCGCTGCCGTGGCGCCCAGGCCTGCGGCGAGCGGCGCTGCACGGCCTGCTGGTTCTGGCCGGACTGCTGTCGAAGGATGGATTCGGCGCCCTGCTGGTGGTCGTGGCGGCGATGGACTGGGCCGAGCGCCGGGCTCCCGCGGCCGCCGCCCCCCGCTGGATCGCGATCGGTTTCGCCGTGGCAGCCTGGTGGACCGCGCGCACCGTCCTCGGGCTGGCCGGCTTCGATCTCCCTCCGCTCCGCGTGCTGCCGGCCGTCTTCCTCGACGCCGTTCGCATCTACGTCGTGCGCGCCATCGTGCCGCCGCCGCTCTCGGTCGGTCATCCCTACGCGCCCGGCGGTGCGATCGGGATCGCGATCGGCGGCGCGGTGGTCGTCGCCCTGGTGGCGGCGGCCCTCTGGCGTCGCCGCCTCGCCGTCCCCATCGCCGTGTTCCTGGCCGGGTTGGTCCCGGCCGCCGTGGCGATCGCCAAGTTCGCCCAGGTCCCCGAACGCTACTTCTACGCGCCCTCGATCGGGCTGGCGGTGCTGGTCGGCGACCTGCTCGCGGTGTGCCTGCGCTCGCAGCGCTGGCTCGTACGACTGTCAGCACTGGTCGCGGTCGGCCTCGCGATGCTGGTCGGCCTCCTCAGGCTCGAGATGCGGCTCGCTGACTGGCGGAGCGATGACGCGATCTTCGCAGCTGCCCTCCGGGTCAATCCCGAAGACGCCGAGGCGAATCTGAGCGTCGGTATCGCGGCCGGCCATCGCGGGGACTGGGACGAGGCGCTCCATGCGCTCGTGATCGCCCAGCGAACGGAGCCGCGCTCGGGCCGCATCGCGACCGCGCTGGCGTGGGCGCTGCTGCGAAGCGGCGACATCGCCGGCGGGCTCAGACAGGCCGAGCGAGCTACCACGATGCCACCGTATCAGCCCGATGCCTGGTACTATCTGGCCCTGGCGCGCCACCAGACCGGCGACCACGCGGGCGAGCTGTCCGCGATCGAGCGGCTGCTGGAGCTATCGCCTGAATACCCCCGCGCGCGCGGCTCTCGCGCCCTCGCTGCCTGCGAGGTGAGCGGTGGTTCGCGCTGCGTCGAAGCGGCGCGGCACGCCGAAGCGACTTTGTAGTGGAGCATGGCTTTCGCTATGCTTGCCGCACACGGCGCACGAGACCACGGATATGAACTTCGACGATGTCGACGAGTTTGCGGCTGGCCTGTCTGGCGTCACCGTTGCCACCAAGTGGGGACACCGCACCTGGATGGTCGATGGCAAGGGGTTCGCGTGGCAGCGGCCGTTCAGCAAGGCCGACCTCAAGCGGTTCGGCGACCAGACACCGCCGCAGGGCGAGATCCTCGCGGTGCGTGTAGAGAACCTGGACGCCAAGGACGCGCTGCTCGAGATCGCGCCGCCGGGGTTCTTCACCATCCCGCACTTCGACGGCTACGCAGGCATCCTGATCGCGCTGCGGAAGGCCCGCGTCAAGGACGTGCGCGCCGCAATCCTCGATGCGTTTCGCGCGATGGCGGCGGAGGCGACGACGTCGAGGCGCGGTGCAGCCTCGCCCCGGCAGCCCACGCATGGGACATCGGACCGCCGTGCCACACGCACGTTCGGTCGTAGATGAGGGCACGCACCTCGCCGGTGTAGCGCACCGGGATCTGCGACCCGGCGGCGTGGAGCAGGAGCCCGAGTGACCGGGTACACTTGGCCCCGATCCGGCGGACCTCATGGATGACATCCTGCGCTTCCCATCGGCGGTGAAACACGATCCGGCGATCGATCGCTGGCTGCGCGCACAACGCGACGACTTGCGTCCGTTCGTGGAGACCTGGTTCACGCACATCCGGCAGCGCGGCAGCGATGTGCGCGAGCTGATGCACGATGGATGTCCGACCGCCTGCGTCGACGACGCGGCGTTTGGCTACGTCAACGCGTTCAAGGATCACGTCAACGTCGGCTTCTTCTTCGGTGCGTTGCTGAACGACCCGACTGGCTTGCTGGAGGGAACGGGCAAGCGCGGACGCCACGTGAAGCTGAGGCCAGGCCGTGACGCGGACCGCACAGCACTTGCCCAGCTCATCCAGACAGCCTATCTCGATATCAGGGCACGACTCCGTCCGTGACGGCGTTGCTGGGCGGCCCGTCGTCCGAACACGAGACCAGGCGCCTCATCGGAGCTCGGCCCCCCGCCGGCCGAGATCCGACGCTACCGACCTAGCGAATGCGGACGTAGAAGCCCGGCGTCCACGCCCACTCGTAGCGATTCCACCGCCACTCACCGTCGTGCCAGCGGTACCCGCGGCGGAAGTCGTGGTGCTTGATGCGGAACGCAGGGCGAGCGTGCTGGTCGCGATAGTGGACCACGCGAACCTCGCGGTGGTCGCGGACGACCTCGCGGCGGGCCTCGTTGTGGTGCGGTTCTGCCAGGGCAACACCACCGGTCAGGCCGAGGGTGGCGAGCGTACTCAGAATGATCTTGCGCATGGGATGCTCCTTCTTGACCGGATCTAAAGCAGGCCGCGTGCCGCTCCAGAACTGCGCGAGATCACGAGCCTGTGGCAGCGGCGCGGGCTGCGGATCCTGCAGTCCCCCTGCGAAGCCTGCAGCGCGCCCCGGAGCGGTCGCCCACGACACAGATCGCGGTTCAGGGGCGCCGGCCGTCCCTCCATTGTTCGCCACCGCCGTCCGAGATCGCGGTCGATGTGCGCGGGCCACCCCGCCATAGCCAGGCGATGCCAACGCTGATCTACGCAGCCGCGGGGTCCCTGGGCATCCGGCGGACACCGAAGGCGACCAGGATCCAGGCGAGCACGAGAACGCCGCCACCGAGGATGACGTTTGCCAGGGTCTCGGCCAAGCCTTGGAGCAGGAACGGCAAGGGCTGCTTCTCGGCCTCCGGGGAGGTCACAACGAAATGGCTGGTCGCGGCGAGCCCGGCGGCCACGCCAACCACCGTGCAGAACATGATCGCCTGGGTAAGGGCGCGGATCAGAGACAGCCGCTGCGGGTCGGCGTTGCGCGCAAACTTGACCGCGGGGATCAGGATCGCGATCCCGAGCGCGACGAGGACTAGCATCGTGAAGCCACCGGAGGACAGGAAGTTGATCATTGTGCCCAGGACAACGCGGCGCCTTGGCTCGCGTGACACGAGAACCACGCCCAGGGCGCTCCGCGACGTGCCGGATGCGAAGCGGAGGGGGACCCGCACAGCGGGGCAGGCGTGACTTGGCGGCAGCCAAGAACTTGTGTCACGCCAGTCCGGGTAGTGCGTTATCCTCGCGTGGAAACCGACGAGCGCGCGTGCGTCGACGGCTTGCGGCGCGGCGACCCCGCGGCGTTCGATGCGGTGTTCGCAGCGTACCGGTCCCGGATCTATGGTTACCTGCTCCGGATGACGCGACGCCACGACGTCGCCGAGGATCTGCTCCAGGAGCTGTTCATGCGCCTCGCCCAGCACGCCACGAAGCTCGCCGCCGACACCCGACTCGGTGCGTGGCTGTTCACGGTCGCGCATCGACTGATGGTCAGCTGGTCGCGTGCGCAGGCGGTCCGGGCCCAGCTCGCCGGGGACCTCTTGCACGTCGACTCGACCGCGACCGAGCAGTCGCCACTCGAAGCCCTCGCGGCCTCGCAGGGCCAGCGCGCACTCGAGCGCGCGCTCGACGCCCTGCCGCCGGCGTACCGTGAGGTCGCGCTGCTGGTCGCCAACGAGGGCATGCAGCCGAGCGAGGTCGCCGCGATCCTCGGGATCCGCGCCGACGCCGTGCGGCAGCGGCTGTCTCGCGCGCGCGCGCAGCTCGCCGAGGCCCTAGGTGACCTCGCCCCTGCCTCGTGGAGGACTGCATGACGGACCGGGAGGACTTCGCCGAGTTGAGCAGCCAGCTGGCGCCGATCGACGTCGCTGGCGCGAGCGCCGAGCGGATCGCTCACCGAGCGCGACAGTCTGTCGGGCGCGGCCCATCGCCGCGGCGGTTTCTGGAGCCCGCGGTCGTCGCGTTGCTGAGCACGAGCTTTCTCGTCTGGATGGTGCTCCAGCTCGTCGAGGTGTTTGGTTGAATGTCGCGTGAGCGCCATGTCGGTCTTTGGCAGACGTCATCGTGTACGACGCGCTCGCGACTCATGGCGCCGGAGCGCATCGTCGAGGGCACGCGCCCAGCGCTCTTCAACGGGCGGCCGGCGCCAAACCGAGCACGCGCGCAGCGTGCTCGGGATCGAGACGAAACGGGCTGCTGACACGACGAGCACAGCCGCGCGTGGCGGCCGTGCTCGCCCCGATCGAACGCCGGCGGGTCGGCGAACACCGCGACGGGCTCGGGCACGGCGTGGTAGGTCATCCCCTGCGAGATCGCACCGATCACCTCGTCTCCTTTGGTCGCCACGTGTACGGTCTCGGTCTCGATGACAAGCGACGTGCGATCGTCGCGCGGGTCATCGTGCATCGTCGGTCCGCTGACCGTGAAAAGATCGGGAACCTGCGCCAGCTCGAGTGTCAGGATACGCGGCCCGATTGCGTCGGCGAGCGTGCTCAGCCGACGGCGCAGCCCGAACGGGCCATAGATCGTTGCGAACTCCGGTGCGCCCTCGTCAAGATCGATCCGCACGTAGAACGCTTGTGCCGCCACGACCTTGCGCGCGAGCTCGCCGACCGTGTCGCGTATGGTCACGCCCGTGAGCACCGGCCACTGCACCCAGTCTGTCGACGCGACTATCGGACTCGATGACGCAGCCAACGACATCGTGCTCGATCTACGGCACAGGCGTGCACCGTCGGATCGCGAAGATCGAGCCCGACGTACCCTGGCGCGCGAGGCCATCCGACGAATGCGCCGCAAACTGGTCGGTGCACTCGATCGTACCCTCGATCATCGCGGCCTTACCGACTCGCTCCGCAGGCCAGCGTTCGAGATCGAGACAGTACACCGTCACACCGCGTGCTTCGAGCACCGCCGACAGCTTGTCGTTCTGTGCTGTACCGCGAACACGTACCGGTGTGCCGATGCTGGCCGTGACCCCGGCGACATCGTCAACCTCACGCATCGCCCCCCCAGATCCTCGCCCGGCAACGCCGGGCTCAGTGGAGGGTCTGCAGCTCCCCAGCCACAGCGTTGCGACGAGGGCAACCCCAGCCGCTACGCTACGAGCGTCCACGTGGCACCCTCGAGGACATAACGTTTGCCAACCATCCCGTGCACGGCGAGCTGATCGCCTGCACCAGCCACCGGTGCGGCGTCCCGTCCGATCTGTCGATAGCGAAGCGTCCCGGTTACCTCAACGCGCTTACCGCCGTTGTCGCCCCAGCTCGCCAACTCCACCAGATAGACATTGCGCCCGAGGTCGTCGACCTCGACGATCGCGCACGCGGCATCGTCAACCGCGATGCCACGCAGGGTGACTGTTCGATCAATCAGCTGTTCGAGGCTCACGTGGTCACCCTGGCGAATGCGACCGAGAACACTTGCCGGTCGAAGTTGCGTAGCGGTCGCGAGTAGTATTCCAGTGTGCTCTGATAGACTTTCATGTTCGGCTCCGCATGGTTGGCGTGCAGCCACGAACCGCTCTTGTCATCGTACCATCCATAGTCGAAGTTGATCATATAGCTTTCGGCACCTTCGTCTGCGTCCGCGCGTCCGACGTTCTGATCCCCTGACATATCGACCTGACCATGCTTATCAGCGGTGAACTTCGTAGGGTCACCCGTCTTCCGCTGTTCCCAGCTCCCGGTTTGACGCGAGAAGAAGCGCTTGGAGAACACACAAGCATGCCACTTCGTGGGATCAGGATCCACCGGCATCGATGCCAGGACGTTCTTGAGGTCGAAGAGCTGCGGGCTATCGGCGATCTGCGACCTCATCGGCGTGCTGCTCGTAGGCGTCGTCTTTCTGGCCCACACCTCCGCTGAGTTGCACCCCGGCCCGCTGCTGGACGACGTGCGCAGCTTCGTGCGCCGCCGTGTGGAGATCAGGTGGCGCAGCGAACGCGGTCGCATTGCCAGTTGCGTATGCTCGAGCGCCCATTGCTCGAGACGCATCTGCGGCCGGGCCTCCAACGAACGCGCGGACGCCGCGCACGTCATGCGGGCCGAATAGCCGCTGGATCTGATCCAGGTACGGCAGCGCCTGTGAGTTTCCTTCCAGACCGAGCTTGGCGGCTTCGTGAGTAGGGGCTGACGTTTTGGCTGCGTCGTCGACCCGAAGCTGCACAGCATTGGCTGCGCGAGTCGGGTCGCCATGCGCGCCACTCGGCTCCGGCGTTGCACCAGCTTGGTGCACGACCGGATCGACGTGGGGGAGCTGTTCCGTGAGCGTTCGCTTGCCTGGATCCAGCTGCGCCGAATTGCCGATATCGGTCAGACCTTGAACGAGGCTGCTTCCACCCGGCTTTCTATCGAGTCTATCCGCCATTCGCGTCCCCTCCCGCGGTGAACAAGGACGGTATCACCGTGCCGCTCATTTGTCGCGCCGGGATCGGAGGATCACCGGGCCGTTGCTCGGTCAAGGGCACACGGATCGAGTGCGGCCGGGAGAGACGTCAGGTCGTCGCCGACGACGTGCGGATCCCGGGCAGACGTAGCGAGGCGGCACGCGGCTCATGGTCGGTGCGGAGCACGCCCCACACGGCGGATCACCAGATCGTGCGTTGACCGAACGATGGACCCTCATCCAGCTACCCGGCGACGCGCGACGCGCCGGCGCTTGCCGGTCCGCGGCGCTCGGTCGGATCGACGCAGCGCGCGGCGTGGCGAGCTGGGACGAGGCGCTCGGCTTCCTCGTCGAGCTTCCGGGCACGATCGACGAAGTGCAGTACTGGGGCCACGGCACGTGGGGCTGCGCGCTGGTCGACCGCGACGTCCTCGACGAGGCCGCGCTCACCCGTGCGCATCCCCTACACGCGCGCCTCGCCGCGCTGCGCAATCGGATGGCTCCGGGCGGGCTCCTGTGGTTTCGCACCTGCGAGACGTTCGGCGCGCGTCGCGGGATGGTGCGCGCTACGCAACGCTCACTCCCGTAACGTGAGCGACGGAAACATCGCGTGGTGCAGGTTCATCGAGGGCGGCGGCCGACAGCGCGACGCGACCAGGTCGCCGCGGCAATACGGTCGTAGCGATGTGCCGGCAGGCTGGCGCTCGCCGCGTGTGGGACGGCGGAGCAGTTGCTCGGTACGCCGAGGAGGGTGTAACCATCGCATGGCAGTAGCCCAGCTGAGATATCGACGCTCGCCAGTCGGATGCTGTTACTCAGCTCGTGGGCTCGTTCGAAATCGTCGGCCCAAGAACCCCCAAGGAGACAAGTTATGAAATCAGTGCGCTCGCTCGTTGTGCTTGCCACGCTCTGCTGCATCGGGCTTCCGGCACTGGCCCAGCAAGCGCCGCCACCGGCGGGAGAGCCCGGGTGGGCGAAGGGGCGTCCGAAGACAGATGTCGCGATGCAGATGGCGCCGATTCCGGTGTTTCCGATTCCGACCGCACCGGACAAGCTCCCGACGTCCAAGTTCAAGTTGCCGCCTGGCTTCAAGGTGGAGACATGGGCTTCGGGAGTGCTGGATGCGCGCGGCTTGCGCGAGGGCGCGAAGGGCAACGTGTTCGTCAGTTCGCTGTTCGTCGCGAACAGGGTCTACGTGATTCCGGAGCAAGGCAATCATCAGCCCAAGGTCATCATCGACAAGATGCCGATGGCCACGGGCATCGAGCTCTATAACGGGAGCCTGTACGTAGCCACGAATACGAAGATCATGCGGTACGATAACGTCGAGGACAGGCTAGACAACCTCGGCGAGCCCAAGGTGCTGTACGACAAGCTGCCCGGTGGCAACGACCACAGCTGGAAGTACCTGCGCATTCACGACAACAAGCTGTACTTCGCCATCGGCGCGCCGTGCAACATCTGCGATCCGGGCCCGTACGCGAAGATCTACCGCATGAGCCTGGACGGAACCAACATCGAAACGATTGCCTCGGGCGTTCGCAACACGGTGGGCTTCGACTTCGACCCGAAGACAGGCGACCTCTGGTTCACCGACAACGGACGCGACTGGTTCAGCGAGGAGCTGCCAAACGACGAGCTCAATCACGTGACCAAGCCCGGCCAGGAGCATTTCGGCTTCCCGTTCTGCCACCAGGGCAGTATCCCCGACCCGGAATTCGGCTGGGGCAAGTCGTGCGACGAGTATGTCAAGCCGGCTGCCCTCCTGGGTCCGCACGCGGCCTCCCTGGGCATGACGTTCTATCGCGGCAAGATGTTCCCGGCCAAGTATCAGGGTGCGATGTTCATCGCGCGCCACGGTCCGTGGAACCGCACCAGGAAGTATGCCGACATCTCGGTGGCCTGGCCCGACGGCAAGGGCGGTGCGCGGTTCGAGCCTTTCATGACCGGCTTCGTCGAGAACAACAGCTATCTCGGTCGTCCGGTGGACTTCCTCGTGCTCAGGGATGGATCGATGCTCGTGAGCGACGATCACGCCGGGGCCATCTACCGCATCAGCTACGGGCAGTAATGACGAGGTGGGCTGCAGGCCTGGTGTTCTGCGCGGTGGTGGTGGCCCTGGCGCTGATGGCGGTCTCTCCGCGGGTCGGTGGGCAGCAAAACGCTCCGGCCGCCCCCGTAGTCCCGGCTGTGGGGAGTGGCCCCAAGGCGATTGCCGCGGCGCCCGCAGCGACGCCCTCCGCGCTCACGGCGACGTCGTCCTACGCGCAGCGCTTCGCCGCCCTGTGCGCGGCTTGTCATGGCACCAACGGGCGCATGGAAACGCCGCTCACGCCGGTGCTGGCCGGCCAGCCCTCGCTGTATGTGATCACGCAGCTGTTTCTGTTTCGCGAGGGCCGGCGCAGCAACGAAGCCATGACGGCCGTGGCCAAGACCATGACCGACGACGATCTGCGGGGGTTCTCCGAGCTCATCGGGACCCTGCCACCCGTTCCTCCGCCGCCACCGGCCACACCGCCCGACCCGATCCGCATGGCCAGCGGTCGCGCGCTGGCGGAGCAGCACAAGTGCGTGTTCTGCCACGGTGCGGGTCTGGGGGGTGGCCAGCAAGTGCCGCTCATTGGAGGCCAGCACGAGGAGTACCTTCAGGCGAGCTTGCGCGGCTTCCACTCGGGATCTCGCCCAGGGTACACGCAGGCAATGACGGCGGCGGTGAGCCAGATCCCGTCGGAAGACTTGGACACCCTGGCGTACTACGCAGCACGGCTCCGTGGCCCTGCGGAGGCACTCACCGGGCAGTAGCGGCCGGTCTGTCGAGCGCGTCGGAAGGGCAGATTCGTCGATGGTCGACGTTGCGAAAGGAGTGGTCATCCGTGCCGGGACCCGGGCCCTGGGCACCCGGGGCCTGGGGCCCTGGGCACCGGTGACATGAGCACCGGTGCGGCTGCGGGGTCGCCCGCGCCGCGACACGAGGCTCAGTCAGGGCAATGATGCCGAGCTCGGTGCGGCATACGTTCGTTCCTGCAACTCGCGCCTCCGTGGCGGCTCCCGACGACAGCGCGGCGCGATCGAGTCATGAAGCTGCGCTGGATAGGTGCCCACACTTGTCCGCAGAGCCGGCCGCTCGTCGAACAGCGAGCCAGGTCGCGCTACCTGACCCGAGGCACACGGACTGCAGGCACAAGACGCATGATGCGCCATGCCGGCATGACTTTGATCACGTGTGCTGTTGCCGCCTGCGGCTCATCGGAGAGTTCTGCCGACTACGGCCCGCCGACCGCGGAGACCGTCATCCGGCTCGAAATCGGCAATGGGTTTCTCGTGCCGGGTTCACCGGAGATCCTGCTGAGTGTCGAGATCGTCGGAACTCAGGCCTCCTATGTCGAAAACGAGCGTGGGGAGTCCGCCCAGGCGACGCTGGAGGCTTCGACCGTCGCGTCGATCATCCACGCGTTCGAGTCGATTGACCTGCTCGAGATCGATAGCGAGGCGTTCGCCCGTTGTCCTGTGCCGCCGCTGGACGCTGGCTATAATTATCTCCATGTGGTGCTGTCGGCCGGCACGAAGGATCTCCAACACATCCAGGGCTGCGCGGGTGCCGTGTTCGCTGACGTGGACGCGGTGGAGAACCAGATCTTCGACCTCAGCGGTTTCAAGGCATGGTACGCGGCGGGCGGCACCGGAACGCACGGCGCTTCGGCCCGAGCTGCGGTTCCGCGTTGAGTGCATAAGTAAGTGGACGGTGTCTGGAGGGTTGGCAAAGCCCGCATAGGTCTCTCGCAACGCATCACGCGTACGGCCAGTCGGCGCACGACACGACGTCGTGTCCGCGGCCGGGAAAGATCTGGTCCATGAAGACGTCGTGGAGACCCGGATCGCTGTCCGCACAGCCGTCCCGAAGCACCGTGACCCGGAAGCCGCGGTCGGCGGCGTCGTAGCACGTCGCGGCGACCATCGCGCTCGTGGCGACGCCGGCGACGGCGATGCGATCGACGGCGCGGACGCGCAGCACGAGGTCGAGGTCTGTTCCGGCGAACGCGCTGGCCCGGCGTTTCAGCACCACGACGTCTTGGTTCTCGACTGGCAGCTCGATCTCGGTGCCGGCCGCGCCCTCGTGGAAGATGTCGCCGGCGTCGAAGAACGAGGCGAACAGGGCGTTGTCGGGCGGCAGATCGGCGCGGTTCGCGCGGAACGCGATGCGCACGAACACGACGAGGATGCCCGCGGCTCGCGCCCGCGGGAGCAGGTCGAGCAAGGGCGGTACGACCGATCGTGCGAACGGGTACGTGCCGGTGATGCCGCGCTGGATGTCGCCGATGATGAGTGCGGTGGTCATGGCGTGATGATCTACGGGCAGCCGTCGATCGCGCAGCGTGCCCGACGCGCAAAACGCGCTACGCGGGCGGTGGGAGAACTTCTGGTCATCGGAACAGGTCTGCGTCGTGAAGTTGGTGGGGCGCGAGGACGTGATGGGCAAGCTGGTCTACACCGCGACCAATCCGGTCAAGGACGGCTTGGTAGATCGGGTCGACCACTGGCCTGGCGCCAACGGGCTTCACGCGCGGCTCACCGGGCGCAGCCTGCACGCGAAGCGGCCGTGGCACGTGTTCCGGCCCGACGGGATCATGCCCGGGACAGTCGAGTTGCGGTTGACGATCCCTGCCGAGCTCGGGCCGGAGGACGAAGTGCTCGAGGAGCTGCGGCAACGTGTGGAAGCGGCAGGGTGGCATTGGTAGGTGATGCAGGCTATTGTGCTTCGCCGCTGCTCGGGAGCTGTTCAAGCGCTGAGCCCCACGGGTGGCCCGGGTGCGCCTGTGCGAGCGCGAGCGCGAGCCAGGCACGTGCGGCCGGATCCAAGGTCGGCGATGACACGTCGAAGTCGCGCTGGTCCTTGAAGCGCCGCTGCTTGGCCTTGTACAGGAGGGCGACCTCCGGACGGAGGAAGGGCACGCCGCGCGAGCTGGTCGCACCGAGCGCGGCGAGCGGCCGCGCGATGGAGGCCTGGCGACGGAAGCGCCAGCTATCGCCGTCGGCCTCCTCGAGCAGGAAGTCGATCAGCGTGGGGTCGGCGGCAAAGTGGTCTGGGTGCGGCGGCAGCGGGGCGCCGCGCCGGGCCCAGATCTGGTGCACGCCGGCCGGGAGGGTCCCGCCATCCCAGTCCTCGAGGACGCCCGGGCGGACCACGGCGCACCGCTGCCACCCTGCGAGGTGATCGAACAGCGTGCGCTGATCGCGCCGGAGGATCGAGATCTCGATATCGGAGTGCGGCCGGATCGGGTGGCGACCCGCTGCTACGGCAGCGAGCTCGAGGGCCCAGCCCCCCGCGACCCACCACGGCACGCGGCACCCGGCCATGGCTGTCATCGCCTGTGCCTCGGCCTGCGCGACAGTCCAGTCGCCGACCGCGGCGAACCCGGCGACCTCGACGTGAGGATCGAAGCGGCCATCCGCGCCTGGCTCCAGCGCCGCGACCTCGAACACGGCAGCCAGGTCGATCGGCCCGAAGACATGCGGAAATACCGCGCCGGGCGGATCGGCGACTGGCTCGTATCGCAGCGCGGCCTCGAGGCGATCACCGTCGACGAAGAGCAGCACCAGATCGGATCGACCTGCGAACAGCCGATTGGCGGTCGCGGCGACCTGCTCGGCGGTGGAACAGTGGATGAAACCTTCGGTGTCCAGCGAGCCGGTCCGGTAGGTCCCGGCAGCGAGGGCGAGCTCCCATTCGGCGCGGGCGGCGATGTGAAACACGACGGCCATCGCGCAAGTGTACGCTACCGGGATACCCACGCTGCCACGCTGATCCGATCCAGATCGAGCTTCCGAGCTCGGGGGGCGGTGGTGCGGACCACCGCATCGACGGGATCGCGAGCATGACCTCGCGCTGACCGTGCAAGGCCGAGTAAGGCCGAATAACGCCGAGTAAGGCCGAGTAAGGCCCGTCCACGTTGCTCGCGCGTTCCGTTGCACGCACGTTTCGTCCGCTCGATCTGTCCTGCCGGGCGTCGACCAGGTCCTCGCGGCAAGGGCCCCGCTACGCCGCTACGCCGCCGAGCCACGCGCCCAGCGCGGCCACGTCGTCGAACATCCGATCGAAGATGCAGTACAGCGTCTCGGTCTTGTCGACCGGCCCGACAGCGTAGCAGCGCTGGCCCAGGCCGTACGCGACGCCGGCCTCGATGTGACCGGCGTGACCGGCAGGCAGCACCAGCAGCAGGGCGTCGGCGCTGCGCTGCGCGGCCATATCGCGCGCGAAGATGCCGCGGATCAGCGGGTGATCCTGGGACAGCTGCTCCGCGCGCGCCATGAACACGTCGGGATCGCCGTCGGTGCCGAGGCCGATCTCGTCGCCGCTGTAGTCATTCTCGATGAAACAATAGGCGGTCTTGCCATGCGCGCGCACGGTCTCCAACACCGCCCGGATCGCCTCGCGGCCGCGCCACCGACCCGCGATGAAGAAGTCATACGTCGTCATGCGGCGAACGTAGCGCGAGCGCCGGCCGTGCGTCCCCGGCCGGCGCTGCGGTCGGCAGGTCAGAATGCGCGGAACCCGTTCGCCATCAGCGAGCGATAGCTCGCCAGGTCGAAGGTGTAGAGCCGCGCTGCTCGGTGCGCCACATCGGTCTCGTAGTCCTGGGTCGGCTGGAGCACGCCGAGCCCGAGGATCTTCTTCCGGAAGTTGCTGACATCGAACGCACGATTCAGGATCACCTCGTAGAGCCGCTGGAGCTGTCCCAGCGTGAACTTCCGGGGCAGCAACTCGAGCCCGATCGGACGGCGCAGCAGATCCGCGCGCAGCCGCTGCAGCCCGGCGTCCAGGATCCCCCGGTGATCGAACGCCAGCTCCGGCACTTCCTCGAGAACAAACCACGCCGCGCGGACGGCGTCGGACGCGGCCACCAGCTTCAAGCCCGACGGCTTGACGAGCGCCAGAAACGCGACGGACAGGACCCGGCCGCGCGGGTCGCGGTCCACGGCATCGAACACCTGGAGCTCCTCGAGGAACACCTTGCGAATTCCGGTCTCCTCCGCCAGCTCGCGCGTGGCCGCCTGGTGGAGCGTCTCGCCGTCCTCGACGAAACCGCCGGGGATCGCCCAGCGCCCCTCGAACGGTGGCCTCCGTCGCTGGATCAGCAGCACCCGGAGCTGGCCTTCATCGTATCCGAACACCAGGCAGTCCACCGAAACGGCGACCGCGTGGCGATCTCGCAAGCTCGGCTTCATGCCTCGGTCCTGATTGACTTATGGTTCTGACTACCATTAGCGTTGCAGGTGAAGCAAGGGCTCACGAGGACCATGTCATCCAAGCAACCCACCGCAGCCACCGTAGCCCTGGGCGCCGACCACCCCGCCGAGCGCCTGTTCGAACACGTCCCGCTGGTGTTCACCGCCCACGCGGCCGAGACTGCCTACCTGAGAGAGCGGATCTGCGCCTACGCGCTGGCCCGGCAGGTCGTGCCGGTGAATCCCTGGATGATGGGGGGCTACTTCCTGTACGGCCTGGTGGACAAGGATCTGATCCGCCGGGCGAACAACAACCTCTTGATGCGCTGCGACCAACTGTGGGTGTTCGGACCGCCGAGCGACGGCGTCGACGTCGAAGTGCGGTGGGCGGCGCGCCGCGGGATGCCGGTACGCTGGTTCGCGGTCGATCACTACGGCGAGGCGATCCAGGAGCGCGCGGCAGCGGAGCCTTGAGGACAGCGGCAATCGGAACTGCCTGCCCGCGGTCAGCGCTATCGTTCAGAGCCAGCGTTCCATCAGGAGGGCGCGCCCCCAGCGCGTGTCCATCGGTTGCGATGCGACCCTGAAGCCAGCTTTCTCATATGCGCGTATCGCGCGGAAGTTCTCGGGATGCGGATCTGTGCCGATCGCGGGGGCGCCGGCGGCGAACAGCCGGTCGCAATGGGCGCGGACGAACGCGCTGCCATGGCCTACATCCAACAAGTCTGGCTCACCGATATATTGGTCGATCCCGCGCGATCCGGGCGGCAGGTGCGCGAAAGGGTGCGCGTCCCAGTCGTGCGGGCTGTAGTCCTGAGCATAGGCGAACGGCCGGCCCTGATAGGCAACGATCCACATGGCGACACGAGGATCGGTGAGTGTCTCGGCTGCGGCCTCGACCTCAGGCGGTCCCCACCATCGGACCACCTGCGGCGCGGCGCGCCAGCACGTGAGGAGCGGCAAGTCGGCGTCGATGACCGGACGGAAATCATAGGGGCATCGTATCGGCACGCTTCTACGAGCATGATATCACCCGGCACATGCGGGACCGCGCCGAGGCTCGCGACCGCGACTGAACTGTCGCCGAGGGCCGTAGATCACGTCTTGCGTTTTATATCTGCGATGCACGCCGAGGCGAGGTGTCCATGATCCGGGCACGGCCGAGACGGGCACGCAGCGGTTGCCGGCCCCGGCCAGAACCAGCAGGAAAGGCTGGCGCGTCAGCGGCGGCTGGCAAAGGCACCCGGCGTGACGCCGAGGTAGCGCTTGAACCAGCGGGTGAAATGCGCCTGATCGGTGAAGCCGCACGCCACCGCGGCGGCGATGATCGGCTCACCGCGGCGCAGCAGGCGCCGGGCCAGCGCGATCCGGCTCAGCCGCAGGTACTGGCCCGGGGTCACGCCGAGGGTGTTGCGGAACAGCCGGTGGAGGTGCTCGCGCGACACGCCCGCGACCCGCGCGATCTCCGCGAGGTCCGGCATCCGATCGGGCGCCCCGCGCAGCAGCGCCGAGATCCGCACGACGCGCGGGTCGGGCGGTGCGGCCCGGTCGTGCGGGCGACAGTGCTCGATCGCCTGGGCCATCACGCCCCACACCTCATCGAGCTGGCGGTTGCGCACGGCGCGGCAGAGCGCCCGCGCGCCGGTGGGATCGCGCCAGACGTTGCCGTCGAGCCCGCCGGCCAACGGCGCACCCGTCCGGCGCGCCACGAGCTCGGCCGGGAGGTACAGCATCACCATGGCGAACGCACCGCCGCTGGTGTGGGCGGTGTGGACCGCGTACGGCGGGATGATCACCACGTCGCCGGCGCGGGCCTGCTGGCGCCGACCGGCGCACGAGAACGCGCACGTCCCGGCGGTGATCGCGCCCAGGCTCCACTCCTCGTGCCAGTGCAGATGAAAGCTCGCGTCGGGCTCGCGCGCCACGAACACCTCGACACCGTCGCCGCCGTCGCGCGCCCAGCGCTCCCACCGCGACCGATCGCCGGGCGGGCGTGGCCGGGTCAGCGGAACAGCGACAGCGAGCCGGTCAACGATCGCACCCATGAGGCAGGCCCCACGAGGCCAATCCCTAGCATGGCCTCCGTTCGCATCGACCGCAAGGCGTGCTCGCGCCAGTAGTCCTCGACGGTGTGGATCCGCTGGGCGAAGCTCGGAAACACCACCACCGCGCCGCCGTCGGGCGCCCGGCCGCGCGCGACCAGCGCGGAGAGCGCCGCGGCCGCGCCGCGCAGGACCGCGATCGGCAGGTGAGCGCTCGACGCCGACGCAAAGCCGTCCGCGTCGACCAGCGGCCGGCCCGCGAGCCCAGGCAGCGTCGCGCTGAGCCCGGCCGCAATGCACGCCGCGATGTTCGCGGCCACCCCGGGTGCGAGCTCACCGTCGAGTACGACCGCGGCGCGCAGCCCGCCCGGCGGTGGGACCACCGCGGTCATGCCGCCTCCGCGCCGGTCACGGTCAACGCCGTCCAGCCGGCGTTCGCCCGCAGCACCTCGCCGAGCTCGAGATCGGCCAGCTCCTCGCGCGGCGTCGCCAGGAACGCCAGCTGGCCGCGCGCTTCGTGCCACACGTCGCCGACTCGACCGCCGACCACGCCGCGGATATGGCGGCGCTCGGGGACGAGCTCCGGTCGCGTCAGATCGGTCCACCCGACGGTGCCGAACGTGGGGGCCGCCAGCATCCCGAGCGGCGCGCTCGCCCGCCCGGTCAGCTCGAGGCGAGCCTCGATCAGCCGCCGCTCCTTCACGGAGAGCGACGCGCCCAGCCGCGTGCCGCTGCGCAGCGGCGCCGCCGCGACGTGGTCGAGCGGCAGCGCGCGGGTGACGAAGGTGTGGCCCATCTTCTTGGGCCAGCCCTGCAGCAGCCCGCGCAGCAACGAGATGTCCTGGTCGACATAGATGAATGGGCAGTAGTTGGCGATCGCGCCGCCGGCACGCTCGAGCTCCAGGACGACGATGGTCTCGTGGTACTGGGCCAGCACCGGATCGAGCAGCTCCGAGCCATCGGTCGTCGCCTGCCACTCGACGAAGTGCACCGTGCCGCGGCCGGTGGCCGCCCCGAGCGTCGCCGGGACGAAGTCGCGCGCCCGATCGCGGCTACACGCGAACTCGATGTTGAGCAGCCAGCCCGCGTAGTGCCACGGCGGAGCTGCGACCAGCGCGGCCAGCCCGCGCGGCGTGAACGGTGGCGTGAATCCCTTGAGCATGTGGTGCCAAAGGATGCGCCAGCGCCGGGTACGCGTCTTGTACGCCAGTGGCACGCGCGCGGTCGCGTCGCATTCGGCGACCCTTCTGGCCCTTGTGAAGGTCGGGCTCGAGACGCTTTGTTCCCGGAACCGAAGCGGATCCGCGCAAGCAAGCGCGGCCCGACTCCTCGTTCTGAGCTGCCATCGCCGCCCTCGCGGGCCCTAAGGTTCCGACCTGACCGGAGCCTTTTCTGGCTTGTGCGGGACAGTCATCGTGAGACGGTCGATCCACGCCAGACTCAGCGCCGAGCCCAGGAACGCGAGGTGGATCGCGACCTGCCACATTATCATCTTGTCCGACAAGCTATCGGCATTGATGAAGGTCTTGAGCAGGTGCACCGAGGAGATGCCGATCAGGGCGGTCGCGAGCTTGACCTTGAGCACGCCGGCGTTGACATGCGAGAGCCACTCGGGCAGGTCCGGATGTCCCTCGAGCCTGAGCCGCGACACGAAGGTCTCGTAGCCGCCGATGATCACCATGATGAGCAGATTGGCGATCATGACCACGTCGATGAGGCCCAGCACGGTGAGCATGACCACGGTCTCGGTGTCGGTGACCGTCGCGGGGACCGAGGCCGGCGGGCCGTGGCCGAGGAACGCGAACCCGATGAGGTGCCACAGCTCGACGGCGAAGCGGATCACGTAGACCGCCTGCGCGACGATGAGGCCGAGGTAGAGCGGCGCCTGGAGCCACCGGCTGAGGAAGATGAGGCTGGCGAGTGCTTGTCTGTTCATCGCGGACCGGGGGTGGTGCACTGCGATAGCGTAGGGTAGGACGGTTGCAGCGTCGACGTGGAGATTCGTCGCGCGGCCACGCGCGGTTGAGCGATCCTCAAGCCGAGGGCAGGCACACCCTGAGGCGACACGGGGCACGTCTCGACGGATCGAGGCGAGCGAGCACTGGGGCGACCTCGATGCGTGAGTGCAGCGGCGAAGCGGTCGTCGCCTGTGGCGCTGGCGCTCGGCCGGGCGCGTGGTGAACTTCGACGCGCGTGCGAGGCGAGCGATGCCGCGCGGTCGGCGGCCGGGACGTCCGGGTACAGCACGGGATCAGGCGGCAGGGTGACGGCTGAGGTCGATCCGAACGGCTGCCGGCACCTGGTCAGGCGACGTGGGCCTGCATGCGCTGCGCGAGCCACGCCATCACCGCGCGTACGCGCTTGGGCACGTTGTGGCCATGGCCGTGGAGCTGCGACACCTGCTCGGGCGGCATGGCACTGTAGCGGCGGACGGCCTCAGGTTCCGAGACCACCGGCCATATTGATGGTCTCGCCGGTGATGTAGCCCGCATGCGGTCCGGCGAGGAAGCAGACGGTCTCCGCCACCTCTTCCAGCGTTGCAAAGCGGCGGATCGGATGCATGTCCAGGAAGCTCTCCAGGTCCGGCAGCTCGCCGGCAACCTCCTTGTTCATGTCCGTGGGCATGACACCCGGCTGCAAGACGTTCACGGTGATATTGCGGGGGCCGAGGTCGCGCGCGATTCCCCTCGCGTATCCGATGAGCGCTGTCTTCGTTCCGGCGTAGTCAGCGACGCCCTTGAAGGGCACATAGTCGCCGAGCAGCGAGCCGATGAAGATGATGCGGCCGCCGTTTGGCAATCTGGACGCCGCCGCGCGGGTGTTGGCGATCGACCCCATGACATTGACTTGCCACTGTCGATTGTATCTTTCTGTGTCCAGGCCGGGATCGTCGACCAGTTGACCCTGGATCGCGATGCCGGCGTTGTTCACGAGGATGTCGAGCTTGCCGAGCTCCGCAATCACCGAGTCGATCAACGGCCTGGCGGAAGCGAGGTCGGCCTGGTCGCTCTTGATCGCGATCGCGCGAACACCCTTGGCCTTGAGCTTCGCCACGACCGCTTGCGCCTTGCCGGCCGAGGCCGCGTAGCTGATCGCAACATCTGCTCCGTGATCGGCAAAGGCTTCCGCCGTGGCGGCGCCAAGGCCGCGTGAGCCGCCCGTGATGAGGACGACCTTGCCCTTGAATGACTTCTGCATGAAGAGAACCTCGTTGTGATGTGACTGGACGCGCTCGCCCAAGGAGGCGGCGTCGTCGGACCCGACATCGGCTGGCCGATCTCGTTCGGCTCATTCTGTGTCGATCGACTCAGAAATAGGTAACACGTTGCGCGGGCGAGTCAACTGGATTATATATCGATCGATGCAGAAATCTGGACCGCCCCCGCCGACCGACGGATCGGCACCGACGCGTGCTCGGGGGCGACCCCGGGCATTCGACCGGGAAGCCGCCCTGGGGCGGGCTACCCACCTGTTCTGGCAGAAGGGCTACGAGGCGACGTCGATCACCGACCTGACGGAGGCGATGGAGATCGGCTCGCCGAGCCTCTACGCGGCTTTCGGCTCGAAGGAGGCGCTCTATGTCGAGGCGGTGCGCTACTACCGCGACACCTACGGAGCGCTCGTCTGGGGCAAGTTTTGCTCGGCTGCCACGGCCCGCGACGCGGTCGCGTCCCTTCTCATGGACTCAGCTGCAGCCCTGACCGGATGTCTGGCCGACATCCCCCGCGGTTGCATGGTGACGCTGTCGTCGGTCGGAAGCGAAGGCCATGCGGATCTGGGCGAAGTTGTGCGATCCGCCCGTGCCATCACCCTCGACCGTCTGAAGGCGCGCCTGAGCCAAGGGGTGAAAGACGGTGAGCTGCCAGCGTCCGTCGACGTCCACGCGCTCGCTCGTTTCGTGCAGACCGTGCAGAGCGGCATGTCGATCCTGGCGCGCGACGGCGCGGGCCGCGCCGAGCTGGAGGGCGTGGCTGAGGTCGCGATGCAAGGATGGGACGCTCGCACCGGAGGACGCGCATCGGAGACCAAGCGCGCTCGGCGGCCTCGGCAGGCCCGCGGTACCGAGGCCAAGCGCCGCGGGCGCGGTCCTGACCGGGGTTGATGTTCGTGCGTTGACGTCTCGCAGGGCGCGGTCCTGACCGGGGTTGATGTTCTATCAAGACCAACCGCGATCGGGATCGGCTGGACCAACCCCGGTCGGGGATCGCCCGGGGATCGCCCGGTCGGGGATCGCCCCAACCCCGGTCGGGGATCGCCCGCCCAACCGCGATCGGGATCGGCTGGACCAACCCCGGTCGGGGATCGCCGCCTGGGCCAGCGTGAACCCGAGGCCACGGGCGGCCTCCTCGAGGCACGCCAGGCGGCGAGCCTCGAATGGCGCGTCGTACGCCTTCCCGAACAATCGCTATGTCACGAGTCCTCTTCATCGGTGGTGTAGTGACAGGCCTGGCTGACGCAGTGCGGATCCGGCGCGCGCGGGCAGGCGGCCGCGCAATCGCCATCCACATTGCATGTCGCGGCGGGACACGCCGGCGGCGGTGGTGGTGGTGGCGGCGGTGCCGGCGGAGGATAGCGACAGTCGTTGTCCGCGTCGCACTCGACATGCTGCCCGTTGCAGACCGGGCAGGTGCGATCGGGATTACACACGACCGCAACGCAAACCTGCGGGTGGACAATGCCGTCGCTCGCGGAGTCAGCCGGCAGGCTGCTGGCCAGGCCGTCTGCCGACGACACGGATACGGGGTCGGCCGGCTGGAGGCAGCCAGCGAACGCGAACAGGCCTGCGAACAACATGCGATGGAGTGTCATGGGGTCCTTTCTGAAGCTCGGTCCCCGCGAGCGTCGACGTGGCCTCGCAGGCTGTCAAGGCAGCCAGTTGGTGCGCACCGGAGTTGGCACAAACTATCGGGACGCTCCCGGTTCCAGATCCTGCGCCACCGCTGCGACGAAGGTGTCGAAGTTCGAGGTCAGCGCGTGGCCGTGTGACGTGGTGATGATCGCGAGGCCGTGGCGTCTCGCCGGCGCGTCGAGGATAGCGCCGCCTGAACGCGGCGATGTGGGCCCAGTGATCCCAGTTAGCGACCGTCCCAAAATAATACGGTTGACTTTTGTCGCTGAGAGGATCCTCATCCCTCGCAGATGGCGGAACCCACCACGAGGAAGCCGACCGAACA